>Ga0105239_10001206_pt1 | contig 35293 bp, 41 predicted proteins | sample KBSC44metaG_FD_92761 | JGI IMG/M metagenome (GOLD analysis project Ga0105239, IMG submission 92761) | Corn rhizosphere microbial communities from Kellogg Biological Station, Michigan, USA - KBS C4-4 metaG | ecosystem: Host-associated > Plants > Roots > Rhizosphere > Soil | place: Michigan, USA... | reverse complement strand
GCCTTGACGTAATAGGACTTCACCCTGTTGACGATCGTGATGTTGTACGTGTGTTCGCCGACCAGCGCGCCGACGATGTGGATGGGGTCGATCTGATAGGTTTGCGCGGCCTTCTTGATCGAGTCCATCAGCTCTTTATCCTCGCGAAGCACGCCGACGATCTTTTGGTACTTCTCCTCGTAGGTCGTATCGAAAGCCTTCGCTCGCAAGGCCGATGTGTTGGGTATCGGCGGCTGTACGCTGTTGCGATTGCCCGGAGGCACCCGCACCAATTCGTGCCCGAGGCAGGCGCCTGCCAGAGTCAGAGTGACAAGAAGGCTGAGCGCCGGGATTCTCGACAGACTTGTTCGCATTCGCAATAGCTTTCTATATCGGCTCTGACACATCAATTTTGATGGAGATGGACCCTATCCTGCGCCGATGAAGCGAGCTTGAAGAAGTGCGCTCCACGCTGGGGTATCTCAGCCCGAGACAGTTCGAGGATCAACATATCCGGCAGATGGGCAAAACAGCGACCACCCAGGTGGTGCATTTGAATGCCAAAGTTGCTGACCCAGGAGGTGATGTTCAGTGCCGAAAACTGGTCGGTCTTTGATCGATTACCGGCCAGATTCACGTCGGAATCCGCAAATCGGGTAGACGATTTCGCAAAATTCCATATCGCAATCGCGGACGCGCCAGCTATCGCGGGATCGTCTAGTCATTCTCCGTCGTGCTGCTCCTTGTCCGCTTCACCTATTTGAGAGGACTTGTTTTCTGCCAAGTTAAAAGCTCTTCAATGTAGCCGCGTCGCATCCAATAAGGATATCGTAGCGCGGTGACGTCGGGATCATCCGCGTAAAGCGACCGAACGGTGTGTTGATTTATCTCGTGATTAATCGAGAGAAATGTGGACGTGTTTCGCTTAATGAAGGTCCAGTAACTCTCGGCCGTTTGTTGATCCATTTCCGTCAAAGAGTCCACATTGACAATAAGATCATACCTCTCGGCGATTTGATCAATAGCGGTTACAGGGACTATACGAATGCCTGCGCCAGATGCTTCGCCATAGAGCCCGATGAGAGACGATCCAAGTGTTCGACCCAGAAAAGATGCTTGAGCCGCATTGGTCAGCGGAATATCAATAATAGTATAGTTTCTAATGCCGAATAACCAAGCAAAGTAGGCCGTGCGGCCAAGTCCAGCACCGATTTCCAAAACTTTAAAATACTTGTTTCCCCTTGCTATTTGTCCGATTCGCCAAGCTTGATAAACGGCCTGTAGTGACCTAAATCCCACAATACCTCGTTTCGTTGAGAGTCCTTGTTCATTTGGAAAGGGATTGGGGAATTGCAATTTGATCCCAAGCGCAGAATCGATGTCGTCGAGAATTTGGTCGGCACTTCGAGAATTTGCATAAAGTGCGCCGACATCGGCAGGTTCCATTTCCGGATAGGTGACGCGGCGAGCGCCAACAGCTTCGGCGAGATTGCTGAGGGCATCCATTAGCCATAGGCCACGAATGGTCTCGAGTGGAAGAGTTTTGTTCAGGCGTCTCAGCACAAAATCGTGTGGTTCCAGCTCCCCGGGCGGAGCTCTTGCAATGTCATCAAATCCCCAAAAAAACGTCGTCTGGTCTGGTCGTTCGAGCACACGCGCAGCTTCTGCTAAATCGTCGCCGAGCAACGCATTATGTACTTCAGCTTTAATGCTGAACAATGAATGATCCCAGGGCGAGGTTGTTGGGACAAACTCCTTATGGGATTGTTTATATGAAGACGCGATCCGGCTTACAAGCCCGTCGTCAACCCAGGGTACCTCAGGCGAATGAGTGATATCGGGAATGCCACCAGATGGATTGCGGCTCAACAGCCATGCAAAGTATTCCAAGGATGGCTGTTTTTCCGGCGCGTTAATAGCCTGATTGGCTTGCCTCTTTGAAAAAAAGCGCTTGAACGTAGTCATTTGCAGAAGGCCTATCGTTTTCTGAGGATATCTGGAAGAGTCGTGTTTATGGCAATGGCACAGATGTGACGAGAGAAAAAACACCGCAGGATCCCTTGATCGCCGGCTCAAGGTTGCCGATGCTGTCGATCATGGCCCGCGAGATCTGCCGGATCGCCTCCTGGTTTGTGGTGATATTGTATAGATGCACATCTTCCCCTCCGCTGGTGTCCATTCGCCGCGCCTGGTAAACGCCTCCGGCCACACCATAACTCCTCTGGTACGTGCTTGAAAGACTTCCGCCTGTGCCATCTCGGTAAAGCAAAACACCTGAAAGCTCTCATCGCAACAACGTGTCTGGTAACTGCGATGGTCTGCCGCCACATCACTCGCCAAAGCATTCAACGGCTCGGATTCGACCGCCATAGGCTTCGGGGCGATATACGGTTGGGAAAAGCATGGTCTGGTTGCGGCCATCGCGCTTGGGTTTGTTGGTCTGGTGGTCAGCTGGCCCTTCGCCTATTCACCCGCAGCATTCTTCGAATTGTCGTGCCAATTGTTGGGCGAATTGCTAATGAGCCTAATTTGATGATCCTCGGTCGTGATGCTGCTGGCACAACGCCGCTTTATCCGTGACCTATCCTAAGTTGCCAGCTTGGAACTATGCGGTTTCAAATGCTCTGCAATCAGTTCCCGAGCCGCTGCGAATACGCCGCTGTGGTCATACGAGCGACACGAGTGCGATAAACACCCCAAAATGGCGATACTAACGAAAGAGAGAAGCCAGCCGCCGGAGCGGCTGCGTTAACCACCAGGAAGTACTTGCTCGGATAGCCTCGTGCATTCGGAGGTTCCTTTCGAACGAGAACACCTCTTCGACGTAGCCGACACGAAGCCAATAAGGGCATCGTGATCGAAGACTTGACTGGTAAAGCGACTGGCACAACTTTATCGTCTTGAAAAGGTTTGCCTCATGGTTGACCGATATGAAGGTCTCACAATTTGCGCTAATCCAGGCGAGATACTCCGTTGCAGTCTTTTCTCCCATTTCTGTCAGGGAATCGACATTGAGCACGACATCGACTTGCCCAACTGAATGAAGCTCAGACGGCGGCAATAGAGCGATCCTGCCATTTTTCGGCGTCGTGTCGCCGAGCAGCCAGATAGCATCATCGCCTAAAACAGAAGCAAGGAAGAGCGCCTGCCCAACGATCGTCATGGGCAGATCGATGATCGTATATTTCAACCCCAAGAGATGCCCGAAGTATGCGGTTCTCCCCATCCCGCCGCCAATCTCCAGGCAGCTTTCAGCAGCATATCTGCGGACAAGAATAGACTGATATACCGCCTGAATCGCGCGGTAGGAAATCAGACCTTTTGACGTTGCAATGCCGAACTCACCGGCGAAAGGATTCGGGAAAGAAATTTTTCCTCCGAAGATGCCATCGACAATCTCAATAGCCTCCTCAACCGATTTAATCTCCGGCTTGGTATCGTACGCATAACGCGCCCCGCCGTGAGGGTTAAAAAGATCGACTTCTCCTAGAGCAACCAACAAATTGTCGATCTCGGCCTTCGTGCCGTCGTATGCACCTTTCCAACCATCGCCTATGGCATCCATCACGTCTTTGGCCAGATTATCGACGCCATAATAGAGGTTTGTAGATTGCGGATCCGCGAGCAGATCCATGAGCAACCGGTCATCATCCGACATAAGCGCCTGATGGATTTCAGTTTGTTTGGCACCGATCATCGACCAGATGGCCGAAGCTTCAGGTGTAGACGATCGGCTTAATGCCAGCCTATAAGAGTTTTTGATGCGGGAAATGAGAGAAGGGTTCGGCCTCATGCCGAACTCTACTTGCGCTAGTTTTGCGATAGAAATACCTTCCACCCCGTTCCCCCTCCGGTTGTCTTTGTGAACGATTAGCATCAGCTAATGCAAATGTCGATTCCGGAAGTTCGCCCGATCGCCGTAGGTCGCGATATTTTTCTTTATATAGCTAGCAGTTGAGGCCTCCTCCTTTGCTGGATCGTATCCATCCGAGCAGGGCCTCAGGATTTTGGGCGCCGCGCATGGTAACGTGGGTTCATGGAGATCGATGAGGACAAGATCGACGATGCCGTTTTGGCGCTGTTATGGCTGACGCTGCATAACGAGCGTTGTGCCTGGAAGGGTTTCGACTGGGCAACGACGGACCGGCTTCACAAGAAGGGCTTGATCGGCGATCCAGTCAACAAGTCGAAGTCATTGATCCTGACCGATGAAGGCTTGGAGCGTTCGCAAGCGTTGTTCCGGGAGCTGTTTACGTGACCGCCGCAATAGCCGTCCTGTGCGACTTCCAGTGCCAAGGCAGCAGTTCGCGCAGACGGGAGACGGGAAAGTCGACGATGCGGGCGAACACATCGGCTACCCACGCCTTTGGGTCGACGTCGTTCAGACGGTAGGTCGTGATGACGGAGAGCATGATGGCGGCTCGATCGGCCCCACGCTGGCGACGCGTTTGCCCCGATGGAAGATCTCGATCATCCGTGCTGTCGCTCGGACATCGACCTGCTGACGGATGAGGGCATGCGGTACGGAATGGAAGAAGGTCTTGAACTCGACATGGTAATCCGTGGACACGCGGACCAGACGCCATTCGGCGAATTCGCAGTCTTCGCCCGGAAGGCTGGCGAGTGTAGCACGGTCGACGCCCTCAAACAGTTGCCGGCGGCTGACGCCGAGCCGGCGCATGACATGATCGTTGATGCGATCGAGAGCCTGGCTAATGGCGGCATTCGCCTCGGCAAGCGGAAAAAAGTCTAATTGCGCAGCCGCCCCAGAATACAGGATTGGGCGAAACGGATACCGTTCTCGACTTTCGATTTATCCCGTGGCTTTATGGGCCGTACCGGAAGAACACCGACACCATAGTGGGAGGCCATCATGCCGTAGCTGCGGTTGATCTCGGGATCGCAAAAGCTGGCGCGACTGACGCCCGACTTCAGATTGTCGGGGACGATCAGCCGCGGAACGCCACCGAAGAAGCGGAACATCCGGACGTGTGAACCGATCCAATCGGGGAGTGTTTGTGTCCAAGTCGCCTCCGCATAGGTGAAGCTGGATGCACCGAGCACCGCCCCGAAGATCTCCGCCTCGCGGATCTCACCGGTCTTGCGATCGACGATCGGGATCTTCCTGCCGGAATAGTCCACGAACACCTTGTCGCCGGCCGCATGCTCCTGGCGCATCGTCGGCGACAGCCGCTGCTCGAAACCGCGAAAGAGCTCACAAAAGCGACCGTAGCCGTAACCCTCTGGATGCGACCCACGATACTCCTCCCAGAGGATAAGCAAGGTGACGCCTGGCTTCTTGAGCTCGACGGCAAGCTCGGCCCAGTTGGGTTCGACGCGTCGTCTCGTGCCCTGTTTGACGCCATTGCGCGCAAAGAGCTTATTCTCGAGCGTGTCGTCGGTCAGGTCCGCCGGCAGGGGCCAGCTCAACCCAACTGCTGCTGCGCGCTGAAGATTATCCTGCACCGTACTGCGGGCTATTCCCAATACGACGGCGATCTCGCGGGAGCTCGTCCCGCTTGCGGCAAGCCGAAGCATTTGTCTTAATTGTCTCATGGCCAGCCTTCTCATTGCCGGCATCAAACTGTCCTCGTTCATCGCGAGGTATTTGATGCCAAAGTTGCTAGCTCAGGGGGTATCTTCTGTGCCGAAAACTGGCCGGATTTTGATTGGAACGGTGGCCGGCTTCAAATCGGAACTGTGGCCGGTCTTTGGTCGGATTGGCGGCAGGCTTCACGTCGGAATCCGCAGATAACCCGCTGCAAATGGGCTTCGTCGATTTCTGTACCAGCCCGGATCACCGCGTCGCCGATGATGACTTCGATCACCGTGAGCGAGCCACTTAACTTCGTTTCGGCCGGAATAGCCGGCACCTGCCGCAAGGATTGGTGTCCGCCACGAGCATCACGACGCCAGCCAAATAGCGTAACCGGTGTTCCATTCCCACGTTGTCTTCGTCGCCCTGATCTGTGATCGGCTTTCCATGGACGAGCAACGGGAGTTTCTCCATGGAGAGTACATTGGAGGTTCTCACGATCAGGAAGTCTGGACGTGAGGTTCATCGGCACTGGCTGGACGAGGTAAAAGCGCAAATCGTATCCGAGAGTCTCAGGCCAGGCGCGATGGTGAACGAAGTTGCCGAACGCCACGGGCTGAAGCCGAACCACCTCTCCGCTTGGCGAACGATGGCGCGGCAGGGCAAGCTGGTTCTGCCAGCACCCGAAGATGCGGTAGAATTTGCAGCGGTAATCGTCGATCCACCCGTTGAGGAACCGCCCATCATCCGCCTGGAAGAAGGCGCATCTGCTGCCCGCATCGCCGCTGTCGCGCGTGCATGCGCGGTTCCGGCATGATCTTTCCATCGAACCGGGTTCGTATCATGGTAGCCACCAAGCCGGTCGATTTCCGGAAGGGCCATGATGGGCTGGCGGCTCTGGTCAAAAACGAGCTGCACAAGGACCCTTTTACAGGGACGGTCTTCGTATTCCGGTCACGGAAAGCAGACCGGCTGAAGCTGATTTACTGGGATGGCAGCGGATTGGTGATGGCCTACAAGCGGCTGGAAGAGCACACCTTCACCTGGCCGGGTATCAAGGATGGCTTGATGACGCTCGGCCATGCACAGTTCGAGGCGTTGTTTGCAGGCCTCGACTGGCGTCGGGTTCGTTCCCTAGAGACGAGGCCGCCGGATGCCATCGAATAGATGCGGCACGATGACTCGGGCGGTGGATTTTACCGGCGAAGCGTGACGGGGTTTGATAGACTTCGGGCATGTTGGATGCTGCCGATCTCCCAGACGATATTGCTGCGCTGAAGGCCATGCTCATCGCGTCGCAGCTTCGTGAAGTTCGCAAGGATGACCGGATCGAGCGCCTGGAGAAGCTGGTCGCCGCTTTCAAGCAGGCAGCCTTCGGCCGTAAGTCCGAGAAGGCCGATCCGGAGCAATTCGATCTCGCATTGGAGGACCTGGAGACGGCCATTGCGGCCATCCATGCCGAACATGAAGCCGATAGCCCCTCTGGGAAGCCGCAGCCTAAACCCCGTGCCACCAATCGCGGCTCTCTTCCCGCTCATCTTCCTCGTGTCGACGAGATCATCGAACCGGAAAGCTTGATCTGCGCTTGCGGCGGCGGCCTGCATTGCATCGGCGAGGACGTCTCCGAGCGACTGGATGTCATCCCGGTGCAATTTCGCGTCATCGTCACGCGTCTGCCCAAATATGCGTGCCGTGCCTGCACCGACGGCGTTGCCCAGGCTCCAGCGCCCGCCCGATTGATCCAGGCCGGATTGCCGACGGAGGCGACCATCGCGCATGTGCTTGTCTCCAAATATGCCGATCATCTGCCGCTTTACCGACAGGCCCAGATCATGAGCCGCCAAGGCGTTGATCTCGACCGCTCCACGCTCGCCGACTGGGCCGATTTGAAGCGGTCCACCAAACTCTTCATGGACGAGACTCGTGCGCCGGTGCTCGATCCTGGTTCTCGCAAGACCAAAACCGGATACTTCTGGGCGCTGGCCCGCGATGACCGACCGTGGGTCGGAGGAGCCCCGCCGGGTGTGGCCTTTACCTATGCACCCGGTCGCGGCGGGCTTCATGCCGAGCGGATATTGCAAGGATTTACGGGCATCCTTCAGGTGGATGGTTATGCCGGATATAATCGGCTGATCGCGCCTGATCGTGTTGGCCCGAACATCCAACTTGCTTATTGTTGGGCGCATGCCCGGCGTAAGATGGTCGAGATCACCCGCACCGGCTCGACGCCGATTGCCGAGGATGGCATAAAGCGGATCGGCGAACTCTACCGCATCGAAGCAGAGCTGCGCGGTCTCGACGCAGAAGCTCGCCTCGCTGGGAGGCGAGCACGGTCAGCGCCAATGATTGCCGACATCCGGAACTGGCTCACGCATCATCGTGCCCGTGTTGCTCGCAAGTCGCCGATTGGCGAAGCGCTGGCCTATATCGCCAAATACTGGGATGGGCTCTGCGTCTACCTGACCGACGGTCGCATCGAGATCGACAACAACACGGTCGAGCGAACTATCAGGCCGATTGCCCTCAACCGGAAGAATGCTCTCTTCGCTGGACATGATGCCGGAGCGGAGAACTGGGCGATCATCGCCTCGCTCATCGAAACCTGCAAGCTCAACGCTGTCGATCCGTTTGCGTATTTGACCAGCACGCTCACCGCCATCGTTAACGATCACAAGCAGAGCCAGATATTGGAACTCCTGCCTTGGAATTATCCGGTGGGACAACGCGTGCTCAAGGCAGCAATCGACCCAATGCCGCCACGCGTAGTTCTACCGTATGGCACGGTGCACGACGACTAGACGAACCAAAAGCCCGATAGTGAAGACACTCCAAAGCGTTAAGACCAGGTAGGATGTGGCTGTCGCTCCGAGACATTCGCTCTCATCAATTTGACAGCTTTGAGCTACGCCCTGTCGGAGGTACACCATCGCTATTGATAACGACAGAACGGTCAGAATCAAGGACATCCAAGTCCAGCCGCCTCGGCGTATGATCAACGCGGATATGAAAATAGCGACACAAGGCAGTACGGTAACAGATGCTAAGGAAATCATGTCTCGCCTCGGATGATCTGGGCCGCGCTTGCGGCCACACTAGCGGTTTTACAGGTGACCGCAATGTCCGCTTCTGGCGTAGCGTTGCCCTGCCACCAAATCCAAATCAACCGACAACGTGTGAGTAGTACACCGCTTACCAAATAGCTGCGACGGATGTATGCCAATGCGATGCGCGATCACCAAGACGCTGGCGCCGGGTTCTAGCGCCTCGGCTACAGCCTGGGCGTTGAATTCGGCGGACCACCGCCGCCGAAATTGCCGTGGAGCAGCCTTAAACCGTTCCGCAACGGCTTCGATCATATGGAAGTTTCTAGTTCCAGAACTAGGCGCAGACATAGAAGCTCACAGTTCGTGAATCGTCTCTCTGCAATACCGGAACCGCCGCCACCGGCGCCAGATGGGGTCAGCTTGTCGCTTACCTTCGATCTCGTGATTCAGAGCACTGAACTGCTGCTGCTTTGATTAAGCCTCGCCGGCGATGAGCGCCCGCGCGTGTTCGGCCTTAAGGCCGTCCCGCTGGCTGATGAGATCCTGCCTCTGTCGGACAAGGGCGTTATGCCGGTCGCGCGTTGTGTTGGCCATTTCAATTTTCCTTCCTTAAGGAGGTGATCGACAATGGCAATGACAAGAAACGATATCGCTTTGACGCTCAAAGCACAGGATGTAGAGATCAGAACGACGAGATTATCTAGTTGAGCGGCTTTGCTGGGAAACCAAACCAAGCTTGCTTCGATAGATCTATTATGCGTTTAGCGACGGCCTTTCGCGAATTAAGGGAGGCCGACAATCGCTGATTTAACTGCTTCTCCGCCGCCAATTGTTCTTTCAACGCAGCGATTTCGGCATCCCTTGTTTCTATCTCGACAACACGATCTCTGACCACGGCCAGAAATCCATCGATCTGAGCAAACGCGGACAGCTTGTTCTCTGCGGTCAACTCCATCTTTTCCAGCACAAGGATGAATTCTTGAGAGATCTGCGGCGTATCATAAAAATCGACCACTCGGGCCGGCAACAAATCCATGCTGATCATCTTGCGCAGACTCTCTAAGAGTGATCGTGGCGTGTAGGTATAAACGTGACAATCCCGATAGACTTCTCCAAAATGACTTTCCTTTGCCAATTCCAGAGCTTCCTGATCGGTATGATGTCGTTCAAGGTCTCGGGCGGTCACGCGACCTTCGGCGAGCGCTACAACCTCGTCATGCCCGACTTTCACCGCTTGCGAAAAGTGATCGAAGACATTTTGCAGCGCAGGTCGGCGCTCGCCACGAATCCAATTATCGATCATCAATGCGAAGGTCGAAGGTGCGCGCGCGGCGTCGAAAGTAAATCGCTTGTCAGGGATCGCTAGGGCAATCTTACCGTCAGACTTCAACACAGAGAAGATATCGTTCAACCAACCGATGACATTCGGAACGTGCTCGATGACGTGGCTTGCCACAGCATAGTCAAATCTGGTATCGCCGACGATCTTGCCCATGCCTTCGCCGGTCCAGATATAATCTATATCCACGAAGTCCTTGGTTTCATAGAATATGTTGCCTTTGAAAGATTCACGAAGCTCTTCTGTCGACATGGCATCGACATAGCGGATATCGCCTTCGTCTTTCGTGATCAGCGGGCGGCTGAGCGGTCCTAACTCAATGCCGACTCCGTCTTTGATCTTAAGGAGTCGGCATAGTTTGTCTTTGCGTTCCATTGACATCCCCCGGTAGACGAAGAATTCAAACACCGGTTGTAGTCTAGTCGAAACAATTCGTAAACGCCAGCTTCGCCACATCTCGCGCCAAAAACCGGCGTGATATTTGAAATGCACGCTCGATCCCGCGGGCATCGTGTAATTAGCGCCATCCTTTAGAACAAGTCGGGTCTCAGAAACATCGTTCGATAGGGTAATCACAGCGTAACTGGTGTTCCGTTCCCACGTTGTCCGCGCCGCGCTGATCTGTGATCGCCTATCCATGGACGAGCAACGGGAGTTTCTAAGGAGAGTACATTGGAGGTTCTCACGACCAGAAGGTCTGTACGTGAGGTGCATCGTAGGCATCCGAGTTGGGCCGCATTGTGGGGTGAGTGAGAGTGTGGATGCTCTGTCTATATAGACGGCAATTTAGACGGTGTTTCACATATGGACGTGATGAGTGATCTCCCCGGGCGTTTCAGCCGGATGGAGATTGTCGATAGCGGGCGTCGCCGTCGTTTCACGGATGAAGCGAAGCTGGCGATTGTGGCTGAGAGTTATAATGGCCCGCGGCAGGTGACGGCCACGGCGCAGCGTCATGGGATCACGCGCTGGCAGTTGAATGCCTAGCGCAGGGCCGCGCGGGAAGGACGGCTTGTCCCCCGCTCGGCGAACGGATTTGTTCCAGCGATCGTTGTTGCCGAGCCTGATGTTGCGAGTACGCCACCTGCGGCGACTGAAGCTGAGCCGCCTTCTGTCACCGCGCCCGGTCGCATGGAGGTGGTGAGTGCGAACGGCCGGCGTGTGATCGTCGGTCGAGATGTCGACGTGGACGTCCTGCTGCGGATTATGCGGGGTCTGGAGACGTTGCGATGAACCCGTTTCCGATGGGAACGGGAATCAAGGTTTGGCTGTCGACCGGATATACGGACATGCGGTGCGGCTTTCCTTCGCTGGCCCTTCGGGTGCAGGAAGTGTTGAAGCATGACCCTTTGAGCGGTCATCTGTTCTGCTTCCGGGGCCGCCGAGGTGATCTGGTAAAATTGATCTGGCATGACGGCCAGGGCGCGCAATTGGAACGCGGCCGGTTTATCTGGCCGAATGCAGAGGGCGGCGCGGTGGCGATCACACCGGCGCAGCTTTCCTATTTGCTATCCGGAATTGACTGGCGAGCCCCTCAGGAAACTTGTGCCTCTGCGATGAGTGCGGCAGCCTTAGAGGTGAGCGCGACGAACGCGCCACCGTGTGGACGGCACAAGTTTGTGTCGATTGCTATCGGCGAGCGGCGCGGGTGACAGCGTAAAGCTGGTTTACTGCTGCTCGAATATGGAGATGAGCCGTTGCTCGGACTTTTCGCCTCTCTTGTGGTGAGAGGCGAAACAGCATTTTTGAGAGCTGCGGATTGACGGCCATGATCGGGGTGATGATGGGCTTCGGTGTCGCCAATAAAATTGGTGCCCATGCCTCGCCACCCAGCCCCAGCCCCAGGGCAAACCCGATCGCCCAGGCGTCGACGATGGTTTTGCCCTTATCCTGCATGAAGATCGGATAGTAGTTGCTAGGCGCGTTGGCGAGAAGATGGTCCACTTCGTCATGGCGATTGAGCACGGTGTTGACGAGGCGTTCCTCGAGCGAGCCGGGCTTGGTTTGAGGCATGGTTCCCCCGAACACATTCGGCAGCCAGACTGCGGGCGCGACCGTTGCGGGTCCCGCGACGACCGCCGTGACCAGGCCGTCGATAGCGCTCATTCCGACATAGTCGTTACGTCCGTCACCGCGCAGGCGTTCATCGAGCTCATCATAGGAAACAGCAGGTCGGTTCATGCCGCCTGCCTGACCTGCTCGGCCGACCAGTTCCAGGGGAGCAATGTGTCGAGCTGGTTGATTGTCGTGCGACCTGACACGATGCGCTCGAGGATGTCAGCGAGCCTGGTCTGCGGATCAAGCCCGTTCAACTTGGCAGAATTAACCAGAGACGCCAGAATGGCAAAGGTCTCGCCACCTCGGGCGTTGCCGACGAACATTGAGTTTTTCCTTGTGAGGGCAACAGACTTCATCGAACGCTCGACCACATTGCTATCAACTTCGATCGTTCCGTCGTCGAGGAAGGTCGTGAGGCCGGTCCAATGCTTGAGCGTATAGTTGATGGCTTTTGCAAGAGCCGACTGGGTTGAGATATCGGCCTTCAGATCAAGCAGGTGAGCCTTCAATGACCGCATGATGGCGGCGGATCTTGATTGCCGCGCATGGTAGCGTTCTTCAGCGCTCTCTCCTCGGATCTGCTGCTCGATCAGGTAAACTTCCGCGAGGATCGATACGATCTCCAAGGCGTCCGATGAGCCGGTCAGCTTGACGACCTCAACGAATTTGCATCTGGCATGGGCTAAGCAGAATGCCAACCGCAATGGACGCGCATTGCTTTTGCCGCGCCGCTTAGCAAGTGTTTTGTAACCCGCATAGCCATCGACCTGGAGGATACCGTTGAACGATGCCAACTGGCGGCCTCGCGTGCGCTGCGGCTCTCAGAAAAGATATAGCCGACGACAGGCGGTGCCGGACCATTCCAGGGACGGTCGTCCACGACCTGTGCCCATAGCTGACAGTCCTTTGTTCGTTTGCGCCCAGGATCGAGCCGTGGCAGGCGTGTCTCGTCGGAAAAGACCCTGGGCTGAGATCGAATAAAGGCAAGGAGCCTGTCATAGAGCGGCTCCAGCCACCATGCCACGCGAGTGACCCAGGACCCGAGCGTTCCACGATCCAGCGCAATCCCATGTCCTGCAAAGATCTGGGCCTGTCGATAGAGTGGAAGGTGCCATGCGAACTTGGAGGTCACGAAATGGGCTGCAAGCGCAGTCGTCGCCATCCCGCCATCCATGAAGCGTACCGGCGCGGGTGCTTGAGTGATGCCGGTCGTGGAGGCTCGGCAGGCATAACGGGGACGAATAGTCCGCTTCACCCGCAGGATGGCCGGAACAATATCGAGCGCTTCGCTGGTCGTTTCTCCGACGCGGTGCAACTCTCCCGCGCAGCAGGAGCAGGTCTGGCATTCCGGTTCGATGACGACGTCATAGCGTGGCAGATGCTTGGGAAGAGCGCCAATATTGCGGCCTGAAGATCGCCGTGAGATATGACGAAGATGATTTTGCGGGCGGTCATCGTTGGCGGCGACCGGGATATCCGAGAGGTCACCGAGATCCAGACTGGTTTGTACTGGATCGATCGTCGCAAGTTTCTCTGAACGTGCCCCGTGGATCAGGCGCTTGAGATAGTCCACCTCGGCTTTGAGATCAGCGTTCTCGGCATCGAGAGCACGAACCATTCGGCTCAACTGTTCGATATCGTGCGGAAGTTGACCTTGGCTCAATGACATGCTGAAGACTACCACAAGTAAGAGAATCTTCAAGCAATTACAATTACATCACGCTATTTTGTTGGCTGCTTTACGAGCTTGCGATCGATCCTCGTCCAGTCGACGCCAGCAATCAGCAGGCCAAACTGTTCGGCCGGCATGCTCATTGCGCCGTCACTGATCGGAGGAAAGGTAAAGCTTCCATTCTCCAGCCACTTCGTCGCCAGGATCATTCCTGACCCGTCCCAATAAAGGCAGCGAAGCCGATCGCCACGCTTTGCGCGAAAAACGAAGATATCGCCACAATACGGGTCGGCCTTGAGAGCGGATGCCACCAAGGCAACAAGGTCGTTCATACCCTTGCGGAAATCTACGGGCTGTGTCGCGACCATGGTCCGCGGCACCGCTGAGAAAGCAATCACGACCTGCCTCGCAGCGCACAGATGATCGCACTTGCCAACGATCACGCAACCGATCCCTCTATAACGGCACGCGCATCATCGAGAATGATCTCAATGCGCCCATCGGCGGGTGGGCGCTCTTCGCCTGCAGGCGTACTGGCATGCGCGACGACAACAGGCACGAAGCTGTTCCTTGTCGATCGCGATGCGGCTGCGGTCAATCCAGCAGTCTTACGCCAGATGCCCACCAGGCCCCGACTGACGCCGAACCGCCTGGTGACCTCCGAGATATTGGCACCGACCTCATTGCTCGCAGCGAGGATCTCGATCTTCTCTTCGTCCGACCAATTCCGGCGCTTGCGACGCCCGGTGATTAGCTCAACGCGCCGATACTCGCTATCATCAGTAACCGGTGTTCTGCCCCCACATTGCCTGCTGTCGCCTGATCTGTGATCGACGTTCCATGGACGAGCGACAAGGAGTTTCTCCATGGACACTACATTGGAGGTTCTCACGATGCGGGAGGGCCGACGTGAGGCTCATCGCCGATGGTCGGACGAGGTCAAGGCGCGGATCGTTTCAGAGAGCCTGCGTCCGGGCGTGACGGTGAACGAAGTGGCGGAACGCCACGGTCTGAAGGCTAACCACCTGTCATCCTGGCGAACCCTTGCACGGCAGGGCAAGCTGGTTTTGCCTGAGCCGGAAGATGCAGTCGAATTCGCGGCCATGGTTGTCGAGACGCCCGCGCAGGAGCCGCCGACTGTCAAAGCAGTTTCCCGCGCCGAGATCGTCGTCGGTGCGGTCACCATCCGTCTTGAGGAAGGAGCATCTGCGGCCCGGATCGCGGCCATCGCGCGTGCCTTGGCGGCGGCGACATGATCTTTCCATCGAATCGCGTGCGGATCATGGTGGCGACCAAACCAGTAGACTTCCGCAAGGGGCATGACGGATTGGCGGCGCTGGTGAAGAACGAGCTGCGCAGGGACCGGTTCACCGGAACGGTCTTCGTGTTCCGGTCCCGCAAGGCAGACCGGCTGAAGCTGATCTACTGGGATGGTTCCGGTATCGTCCTGGCCTACAAGAGGCTGGAAGAGGACACCTTTACCTGGCCCGGTATCAAGGATGGCCTTATGACACTGAGCCACGCTCAGTTCGAAGCTCTGTTTGCGGGCCTCGATTGGAGACGGGTTCGTGCTGTCGAGACGAGAGCGCCGGAGACCATCGAGTAGCTGCGGCACGATGACTCAGCACATCAGATTCCGGAGGCAAAAGCGGCTGGGTATTGGTAGGCTCCGGTCATGTTGGATGCCGCCGATCTTCCCGATGATGTTGCCGCCCTGAAGGCAATGCTGATTGCGGCGCAGGCACGCGAGGCAGGGAAAGACGCCCAGATTGCTCGCAAGGACGAGCGGATCGAACGGCTTGAGAAGCTGGTTGCGGCCTTCAAACAGGCAGCCTTCGGGCGCAAATCCGAGAAGACCGATCCCGACCAGTTCGATCTGGCACTGGAAGACCTGGAAACGGCCATGGCAGCGATCCATGCCGAGGATGAGGCAGACGCTCCTGCCGGGACCAAGGTCTCAAAACCACGAGCGAGCAATCGCGGCTCCCTTCCTCAGCATCTTCCCCGTGTGGAAGAGGTGATCGAGCCGGAAAGCCTGATCTGCGCCTGCGGCGGTTGCTTGCATCGCATCGGCGAGGATGTCTCCGAGCGGCTTGATGTGGTCCCGGCGCAGTTCCGCGTCATTGTCACGCGTCGTCCCAAATATGCATGTCGTGCATGCACCGACGGCGTCGCTCAGGCTCCGGCTCCGGCACGGCTGATCCAGGCAGGCCTGCCGACGGAAGCGACCGCCGCCCATGTGCTGGTTTCCAAATATGCCGATCACCTTCCGCTTTATCGGCAGGCCCAGATCATGAGCCGCCAAGGCATCGATCTCGACCGCTCCACGCTGGCCGACTGGGTCGGTCGGGCCGCGTTCGAATTACGTCCCGTCTTCGATGCGCTGATTGCTGACCTGAAGCGCTGGACCAAGCTCTTCATGGACGAGACCCATGCTCCGGTTCTCGATCCCGGCTCGCGCAAGACCAAGACTGGTTACTTTTGGGCACTCGCGCGTGATGATCGTCCTTGGGGCGGCGGCGCACCGCCGGGCGTGGCCTTCACCTATGCTCCCGGTCGCGGGGGCCTTCATGCCGAACGAATATTGCAGGGCTTCTCCGGTATCCTGCAGGTCGATGGCTATGCCGGATACAACAGGCTGATCGCACCGGACAGGGTCGGTCCCGACATTCGGCTTGCCTATTGCTGGGCACACGCTCGCCGCAAGCTGGTGGAGATCACCCGCAACGCAACAGCACCAATTGCCGAGGACGGCGTCAAACGGATCGGTGAACTGTATCGGATCGAGGCAGAACTTCGTGGCCTTGATCCGGAGGCTCGACTTGCCGGACGGCTGGAACGATCAGCGCCGCTGATCGCAGACATGCATGCCTGGCTCGTCCATCACCGTGCCTGTGTCGCGACCAAGTCCCCACTCGGCGAGGCTTTGGCCTACATCGCCAAATACTGGGATGGCCTGACGCTGTTCCTGACCGACGGCCGCATCGAGATCGACAACAACAGCGTCGAGCGCACCATTCGGCCGATTGCTCTGAACCGAAAGAACGCACTCTTTGCGGGGCACGATGCCGGAGCCGAGAACTGGGCCACCATCGCCTCGCTCATCGAGACCTGCAAGCTCAATGCGGTTGATCCGCTGGCCTATCTGACCAACACGCTCACCGCCATCGTCAACGGCCACAAGCAAAACCGGATCGATGAGTTGATGCCGTGGAATCATCTGGCCGTATAACGCCCGAAGGGGACAGCAGTCGGCGCGAAGTGGCCATATCAAGCCTGATGAGACCTGCGGCGGATCAAAGCCAGAGGTCGCCCCTCTCGTTGAGATTTCGCGCAGTCAGCCGAGCTGCGGCGTCATCGTTCCATTTGTTTTTGCCGGAGAAAAGCCTGACGGATCGCGTAGCTGAAGGCCACTCCCGATCACGCAGGCCGTCAAGATCGAGTGCTACGCGGGACGCTGAGAATTCCCGAAGTTGATCCTGCGTCTCCAGACCAGGCAACTCCACCAGGTTTTTGCAATTGATCAGTGCAAGTCGCTTCAGGCTCGCTCCGTTCAGATCCACCTGCTTTAGTTGAATCTGGTCCTCAATGCGAAGCGCTGATAGTGCGGGCAACCGAGACAGATCACCCATCGTTGCCAAGCCCTGCACGCGGATAATTTGCAAAATTTCAAGAGACTTGCTCGACAGGTCGTCAAGGTCGGCACGGCCTCCCAAGATCAACTTCAGCTCCTTCAGCGTCGATATGCCGTTCACAAATTTCAGTGCATGTTTCTTGGCATAACCACTTAACGTCAACGTCCGCAACCGAGGCACGCCTTCCAACCCGTCGATACCCTTTGAGTGGCCTTGGATAAAAAGGCTGTCCAGTAACTCGCAGTCGGCCAAAGGTGAAAGATCAAAGTTCCGCTTGCGGTTTTCACCGAGCGAAAGCCGCGCCAAATGGCGAAGTTCTATCGTTCTCAGAAAGTCGGGGCGGTCCAGCTCGAAGACCCCGAAGTTTAGCAACCTCAGATTTGGGAGCCGTCCAATCTCCTCCTCATTGTCAATTGCAGTCAGGCAATCGACTGCGAGGTTACGTGTTTCAGGCAGATGACGGAGAGTCATTGCATCGAAACGCCCGCCGTAATGCCCATAGAATCGCACTTGAAGGCGATCTTTGACAAGCCCGCAGGCTTCGTTCAGCGACGCCAAAATCGCGGGCGTATAGGCTTCTGGCCTGCTGAACTGAACAATCAATCGTCCACGCGTCTCGCATTCCTTGGCAATCTCAATCGGTGAAAGGATTTTCGGGTCTTGTAATCGCCCGCTATCTATTTTCAGCATGCTTCAACCAGTTCATTGACGATGGCTTGGAATACTACCGATTTCAAGAATGACGGCAAAGGACGAATAGCTGCCGCGCCAATCACCGCTGCTATCCCGGATATCGACTATCGAACCTCAATCAATGTGCTAGCAAGACACCGCTTACTCGTCAATGAACAGGTGCGGCGAATTTTGCGCTTACGGATATTCGTCGCGCTCACGGTCAACGTGCGAAGGCAACAGCGGTGACATCATAGCAGAGCCAGTGTTGGAAAACAGGGTGAATTCCCGACCGGCACTTGGGTTATCAAACGTCGTGACAGTGACCGCAGTGCCCGCATATTCCAGAACGGAACCCTGCATGTTCCCAACATCAGGCGTCGTGTCGCCGGACACAACCATTGTTTTTCGCGGGCAAAAGCTCAATGCTACAGCCGGATTTTCTATTTTATCTGGGGAATATGCTGAATTCCGGCTCGATGTATTTACCCCACGTACCCTCTGATATTTCTTTTTTGCGATCAAAACTCATTGCATCATACGTGCGGGTGACGTTGTCATGGACGAGTAAGTTTTCTTGAACGCCTTGACGGAAGGTCCTGCTGTCCGGCCACCTCGGAACCGGATAACCTCGACCATCTGCTCCAACAACAAGAACCGACTGGCCTCGCTCAAAAAATTGTCGAGTAAAGCTGTTGGGTCCGCTTTCAACATGAAAAGCGCTGTATTTGTTTGGAATGCGCTTTGGAAACATTGCCAATAAATCAGTGCGCCTCATAATGAGAGAGTTGGATCTGAGGTGAACGTTGGGAAATGGTGGGATTGTATAATCCAGCCCGTGCAACGATTCGAAGGATCCAGTCGCCCCGACGGCCCCGACGGTCGGGCCAAAGTTGTTCAAAAGTTTCGCAATCCAACCGTGGGAGTTGGGTTCGGCATTAGAATTAAGTAGTCCTACGAGATCGTGTGTCAGCTCTTCTGCCGCAACTCGATACGCGCCCAAGTCAAAGTTGTCGTCGTCTGTTGAGATGGCCTTATAATGGATAGCACTAAAAATCGTCTTGGCTTTGGCCAAATCGTCCGCGTTATCAAAACCTTTGAAAATAATAAATAAATCGTGGTCTGCGCCGGCGGGATGCCTTTGATAAGCGCTCACAAAGCGCTTGAAACGCAAGAGTGGTTCGGTGTCGCGTCCACGGGCTACGTACAGAAATGCAAGTCTTCCCTGAGACATCAAAGCTGCCTTGGGTTCAAGGAAATGCGATAACTCGAGGGCAAAATGTTGAAAAACTCCTCGTTGTAATAGGGGTCTTGCGTAACCATTTTGGCCCAGCGCTTTCCAAAGTAAGCGGCTTCGGAGCGATCAAGCTTGGCATCGCGAGATTGCGACTCAAAGTGAGTGAGTTCGGCGAATGGAGTGTACACGGCAGTCAACCCAAGGGCGCGCACTTTTAGGCAGTAGTCAACGTCGTTGTAGCTAACAGCAAGCCCCTGTGTATAGCCACCCACCGATCTGTAAATTGAAGCACGGGTCATCATGCAGGCGCCAGTCACAGCAGAGTAGTTGCGGACCGCGCAAGTACTATAAAAATAACCTAAATCTGATCGCGGCATCCAACGCCTAACGTGATCCGGGCTACCCGAAGTAATGACCACTCCAACATGCTGAGTCGTTTCGTCAGGATATAGTAGCTTTGCGCCTACTACACCGACATGTGGTTTCGCAAACTGATCAAGCATTCTCTCAATCCAGTCGGGCACCATCGGCTCAATATCATCATTCATAAGGAGAAGGAATTCCCCTTTGGCGTGACGTGCACCCAGGTTCAGTTTTGTAGCAACGTTAAATCGAGGCTCATTAAAGGTAACCATTTTGCAATCGAATTTTTCAAGCGATTGACGTTGGCTCTCTGAAAGATCGCCGTTGTCGACGACTATGAATTCCAGGTTTTTGAAATTGGACTGCGCGATCCTTTCAATGCAGTTCACAATGAGGTCAATCTTCCGCTCGCCGATGGTTACTACATTTCCTGCTGTTGGTATCACGACAGAGACAAGGGGCGGATTTTTCCAAGTAATGTCGCTTCTATATGCGCCTAAGCCGTCTACTATAGGTCGCACGAGGCCTGCACGTCCGGTCCTGTTCAATCGTGCGGTGAGCGCGGCCACGTCGCTATCTTCAGTAATCTCATGCTCGCGCTTATGAAGTAGAACGACGCGCAAATGCTGGACGGATTTGACATTTTCAGTAAACCGCAGAACAAAGTCGTAGTTGCTCACTGACACTTTAAAAAGGCTAATGGCGGTGGGCAAACGATAGCACGCTGCCCGACCAATGTAGTTGAAGGACTCCAAGTAATCTGGGCTCCAATCAGGCTTAAAAAACGGATCGCTTCGACGACCATCTACTAGGACGTCCTCATCACCGTAAAGCATATCGGTGTTAGGCTGAGCATTGATCGCAGACGCGAATCTATAAAGCGCCGTACTATGCAAGACATCGCCAGCGCGGAGCCAAATGAAGTAGTTCGGGCCCGGTGCATCGTCATAAACGGGAAGCATATCGACAACGGTTTCAGCGATTGCATAGCGATCATAGATCTGACTGCGCAGTGATTTTATCGTCACCTCGCGGTCGGCGCGGCTGCCGCCCTCGATAAACACCACAAATTTGGGGAGATAGACCATCGCCCGGACATGGTTACTCAACTCCTCGAACTCAAAGACGAAGCGTTGTCTTTCTCGCAATAAAAAGCGCCTGTATTGCCGGTTGCCGTCAATAGTTGGGAGTTTCTGGTTTCGCCCCACACGAAGATAGTGCGCCAGCGGCAATTCGTCGCCGATGGCGGAACTTCCAATCTGATCTGCATACCAGCCTGTGTCGAACTCTGGCGAAGGATCACGGCACGCTCTCGAGCCGTACATGGTATAATGAATAAATGGGTTTACGCCAGCTTTTTGAACGTCTGGGTAGTGAGACAGATACCAATGTGGATCGAAATACTGGTTCGGCATTCGATTTTCATGAACGCCACGACTGGCATAGTGCTCAAGCGGATCAATGCCCGCCTGTGCTACTTCCGGGTATTTTTTTAGGTACCATTGCGGATCGAACAGGCCCGATTCTTTGAAGCTGGGATATGCCGATTCTTTGAAGCCGGGGTGAGCTGACGGACTTACACTTTTCCGCCCAATCGCCCGTTTTAGAATGCGTTCTATCAAGCCAAGCATCGCCGCCCTTGAATTTCAGCAAAAATACGCACTTGAAGCATGTTGCATTGCATCATCCCGCCGATTTCGGACTAAGCCATAAAACTCGTTGCATGGCAAACCCTCAACACATCTTTCGCTTTACGAATGGCTGGGGGGCACATTCATTAACTTGGTCGGGACAGCGGGGCCGGAAAAGTGGAGGGTAAGTCGGGCTGGTTGCGGTGTCTGGCGGTGGCGCTCAACAACAGAACGCAGGCCCATAGATCAGCGAAGAGAACTAGGTGCCTTGCCCCAAGGGCAATATGGGGCCCTCGGCGGCATGGGATGGCGCCGAATCGTCGGTGTTTGTCAATGGAGGCTCAAGTGTGCTGGTGCTGATTGTCAGCCGTTCCCATTGCCAATTCGGACAAGGTGGCGCAAAACGCGCATCGCGCCAAACAATTCGACGAATTAGTGGCGAAATACCGCTTTCACATATCGGAATGGCGTGGTCAGCCGCATATATCGGAGCGGCGCAGTCAGCCGCCACGAATAGCTGTTTTTTAAGCTTGCGATCTCTTGTCTCGCGTGTGCCAGCGCGTCATTGGCAGAAGCCAGCGCGTCATTGGCAGAAGCTATTTCTTGCTGCGCTTGCGTTAATGCCTCGTTGGCAGACGTTGAAACGGTGCGCAGCTCGGCGTCCAGCTGTTCGATTCTGCGCACATTTTCCAGTGTGGTGGCCGAGAGTTGCACAAACTCGGCCTGTCGTGCTGTGGCAGGCATCAGGTTGCGAGTAATATGCAATGAATTAAGTAGCTCTTTGCTTCCTGACAGAGGTTTGACTTCGGTATAGTCTAGTACCTTGAAGACGTTGCCAGTGATATGGCGCCTATTTTCTTCACCGTCGAGGACTTTCTTTCGAATGATGCAAACAGAGTTGCCAAAGGCCACTTCATCGATTTCAAGGCCGGCGTCATTGACGGCGACGTCATATCGCGAAGCATAATTTTGCAATAGATTGAAGCCAACGCGATCTTCACGCCAGAACTCCTTGTTCACTACATCGGCGAGCAGTTTCAGAAACCCCATGGAACTTAGATCCAGGTCCGAACCACCTCCAAAACCTTCCCAATAGGAGGTGTGGAGGTCTTCAATCACGTATACCCCGCCAGGCTTTACCTTCGGAAAATATAGCGCAAAAGATTGAATTACGTCACTTACCAGATGAGAGCCGTCGTCAATGACAATATCAAAGGCCGCTACATCACTTGTGACTGCCTGATAAGAATTTGCGGAGTTTGCGTCGCCGATCACCACGGAAATACGCGGATCTGCAAACGTAAGGTCCCGGCACTTTTCGTCAATGTCACAACCAACAATTCGCGTAGCATTCGCAAAATACTTCGCCCATATTTCGAGGGATCCACCATTTTGTATCCCGATTTCTAGAAGGGTTATGGGCCGTTCTCGGAATCGAGCGAAGTGATCATCATAGGCGCCAAAATATGTGGTCCACTTGTCTGACCCCAATCGGTCGTGGGCCTCAAAAATCTCTCGTAGCGTCGGCAGCTGCATTGCTGTTTCCTATCTTACAAAGTAAGCCATATACTTCGTGGGCCAAGGATTGCAATCAAAGAAATGCAAGACAAAGCTGGTAGATAATAAATTGCGACACTGTGAAGAATCTGCAAGCAGCGTCAGGATCTGGGCCGCCATGCTATAAAGCATCACGATCACTACTGCCGTATAAGCTGAAAGCATGGGAGGCGGTGGCTAGTATGAAGCGATTTCATTGCCTTATATGAACCAGAGCCCAAAATAAACCCCGCGCCGCGCATAATCTTCCTATTCAATCGGCCAGCGAAGGTGAGGTTGGGCGTTTCTTCCACTCGGCGAATCACGATAAACTTTCGTCGAAAGGCCTCGGCGCGGGCACGCCCAGTATGGCGCCGCCGAAGGTGATGATGAAATTGTCGCCCTGCTTCTGAAAGGGATGCCGGTGAAACATCTTCTGATGGCGGGAGGTATTTTGCTCGCTGCGGCACCAGGCGAGGCGGTACCGACGACGGCCGATGTTCCGGCTCTTGCGAAGGCTGCGGTCGCGAGACGTATCGACGTGCCGGCTTCAGCAATTCACATCTCGACCGCCAAGCCGAGTTCGAAAATGCCCGGTTTCGTAGTCTGCGGCCGCATTGACGGTACTCGCGGTGAGGGCGGCGAACAGGCCCCGGAAGCGGAGCGTTTTTTCGTCATCATACCAGGCGATTTCGCCATATTGGACAAGGACGGCAAGAGCCTTGTCGACACCTATTGGTCCGAAAATCACTGCGAATGAGCCTTCAGCCCCTTGCTGATCATGGCGAGTTCTTCGGGCGTGCGGCCCGATTCCAGCCGGACCCAGGTGTTCGGATTGTCAGCGGATTGGCGCTTGATGAACGTATAGCCGGTTCCGCCCCAGGTTTTGATGGAGTCGGTGAGATTGTCGAGGACCAGATCGCCGTCATTCGTCCGGGCCATCAGGACGAGATGTCCCTCATTGTGTGTGTCGAGGACCACGGTCAACAGCAGCGCCGAACGCGGCCAGCCGGCTTCTACAAGCAGTTTCTTTTTCAGAAGGACATAGTCGTTGCAATTGCCGGCGCCGTCGTCCGGGTAGGTCCACCAGTTGATGATGCCGAGCTTGTAGATTCCGTAATGATCGTTGTCGCCGATGCCCTGAATCTCGTGATTGACGAGGCTGTTGATCTGCTGCAATTGCGCTCGGCGCTCTTGGTCGATCGTGACAGATTCTTCACTCTTCTGGCCAGGTACGCATTCCGCAGGCTGCGCTGTGCAGAAGCCGGTCCAGCCGACGGGTGCACTGGCATCGGTGATGATGCGGGCAAACCGATGCGCTTCAGTGGCAGCATTGGTGACGGGTTTTGCGGTGGTCGCTGTCGAAAACAGCAGGCCGGCAACGAAGAGAAAGCTGGCAGCAACGAGGAATGAACGCATATTAGGCTCCATGAATAGGGTTCATGAAATCCGATGCGGTCAAATTTATTCAGAAGAAGATTATTCGCATTTTAGCAAAGCTACGTTTTTTGCGATCTGGGCTGTCATAAACATCGGCCCGAGCGAGGGGTGTTTGAGCCGCCTTTCGAACGGAGAGATTTGTCGACCAAAATTGTCTGCCTGGTCCTCTTCAGAGAAGTCAATCACCGACGATGTCGACAATCTTCACCCTCACGAACTTCCCCCAGGCGGTAGGACTATCGCATAGAAAGCTCTTGATTTGACATTAGAGGAGACCCAATCCAGTGAGCCGCATTGTGGCCGAGAACAGTCATATTTTCGACACTGTGGAAGCCTACCGGAAATTATTGAATAGTTCGAAAGATGCATCTCATTAGAGCTGCCAATATCACTCCTGGGAAGGTTGATATGTACGTGAAAATATCAACATTTTGCGATCGACTGCGCGAAAAAATCCGCCAAGTTTTTAAATTCTATGAGCATTGTCCGAAAGAGGGTGGCTTCTTCGGGTGCGCTTGGGAAGCGATTCGCGAGCGGACATGAATTTCCCGTTGCAGACAATACACCCTTCAATCCGAGCGATGCTTTGCATAACGATTAACGCGGTAATCCCCAGGCTGATCTCGATTGGATAAGTAATAAGCACGTTTTTGGTATCCTCGCTGGCATATTTTAGCACCTGGATGCTTTAGAATTTGGGCGAGCGCAAATCGTGCAACGCGTTCGCGCTGTCGAAGACAAGATCATGCAGATCACTAGAATACAGCATGCCGAAGTATTAAAGAGACTAGCTACGCGCGCGGCTGGCAGATAAGAGAGCAAGCTCCCGCGGGCATTTTTTGTGGCTGCAGGCAAGCTCCGACAGGGGCGTCGCTAGAGGTTGGTATGACGTGATCCATATTCCAGTTCAGATATTATCGAGCGCGATAGAGTTCGAGCGTTACGTCGAGGATTGTGTTCTGGCGCTGCGCCATCAGGACGGAGTTGGCAAACAATACAAGCTTACCGCCAATATTGTCGTATATGAGCCGGTGCCGGTAGCGACGATTGCGCGAGTCAGGGAGCTTTCAAACGACCATTTTGTAGCGAATGTTATCAGCATAGACCGAGATTGCGGCTATGGCGAAAAACAGAATTTGATATGGAGAGAGTATACGAAGAAGCTGGTCGAGCCTTTTGACGCATTCATAACCATGAATCCGGACATGATCCTCATGCCCGATGTGCTCGATAAGCTATATTCGACCTTCATCAGTAGCGCCGGCCGCGCAAATATCGTCGAAGCTCGACAGTTTCCAATCGAGAATCCGCCAAGGACCTTTGACCGTGAGACGCTGGAGGTCAATTGGTGTAGCGGGGCCTGTATATTGATCTCCGCTGCTTTTTTTGAGCGGGCGAACGGGTTCGACGAGGCGATCTACCTTTATTGCGAGGATGTCGATCTTAGCTGGCGAGCCTGGCTGGACGGGGGTGTGTGTCTCTATCGTTACGACGCCGTTGTTGCACATATGACGCGAGGGATCTTCGAGGCGCGCTACAACTCTCATTCGGTGGCCACTCATGAATTCAACATGGCGCTGAGCCACCTGATCCTCACATGGAAGTATTTTTCGGCGAATAGAGCGGTATTTGAATCCAAGATGAAATTGTTCTGGGATAATCAGTGGATTGCTCGCCATACAAAGGAAGCCGCCCTTGCTCAACTCGAGGCCGTCAAGCCGAAAATCGAACGGTTTGCCAAAACGCATCCCAGAATTAATATCCTTGATTTTGGTCTATATTCCGGCATGAGACCCAATCTGATCTGAGGTACGCCATTGAAAATCTCATTTGATGGCTATGCCCTCAGATTTCCACGCACCGGCATCGTGAATTATGGCTACGCCGTTGCACGCGGCTATCGTGAACGTCTTGCTCCTGAAGATTTCAGGATTCTCATAGGGGATCGTAATGTTACGGACCCAGAGATTGCAGCGTTTCTGCAACGCGGCGACGTCGTTGCCATCTTGGAAGGGAATAGAGAAACGCTCGTCGAAAAGATCCGACGTAAGTGGGCCGGAAATTCCTTTCGAAACTATATGCCCGGCCTCGGTTCGGCAATTGCCCAGGCGACAGAGCATTTTGATGTTTATCATTGCATTGATTGGTTTTTCGAACCTCCGTCAAAGACGAGATTCAATGCGATTACTTACTTCGACTTAACGACGACCTTATTTCCTCAATTTCATGAGGAACTGAATATCACAAAAGAACGCATGAAAATGAAGCGTTTGGCGGACTTCGATCATGTATTTTGCATTTCCGCAGCAACAAGAAATGATCTTTTGAATCATGCCGATGTAAGTCCAGACAAAGTGAGCGTGAACTATATCGATGCTGATCCGATTTTCGATCGGGGTGTATTCTCTGATCGCGAGCCGTTTCTTACGAAGTTCGGCATTCCGCCAGGTCATCGCTACTTATTGTCCGTATCGACAATTGAACCACGAAAGAACTTCCAGCAGGTCCTGGATGCGTTTGGGGCGTTCGTTCGTGCCAATCCTAGAGAGCCATATGTTTTGGTCTGCACAGGCATGTGGGGTTGGAAAAACGACGATCTGAAAGATTATCTTGCAAAATGTGGGTTTGCGGACCGCGTGATTTTTACCGGTTTTGCCGATCTGGCGGACTTACCATCCCTATACCATCATGCGGACTGTTTTCTATATCTTTCCCTCTATGAAGGATTTGGTCTGCCTATTCTGGAAGCCATGAAATCGGGATGTCCTGTGATTTGTTCCGATACGTCATCTATGCCGGAGGTTATTGGAGATGCGGGAGTTCTCGTCTCGCCATCTGACGTCGAAGGAACGGCAAAAGCGATTGAAGCGATCGTGCATAGTCCTGCAGATGCCGATAAGATGAGGGCTGATGGTTTGATCCGAAGCAGGAATTTCTCGTGGGATCATCATCTTGATCGCTTGATGCAAGTCTATGCTCAAGCCTTATAAGTCCGGCAAGAGAGGTGCTTTGGTATGGCCTTAAAGGTTGGTTTTCTGACGGAACGATTGCTTTTGGGCTACGGTGTCGATCTCGTAGTGCACGAGTATGCGTGCTTTCTTACCAAAAAAGGCTATGACGTAAGCGTCTTTTGTCATCGGCTCGATAGTTCCGTTCCCCGACCTTATAAAGTGGTCGACCTATCCGCTGAAAAAGAACTTGTCATGACCAGCTCTGCGGCTCGCAACACAGTGACCTTAGCGGACTGTTTCAACCAATCGGACAACGACGTCTGGGTCGTCAATACATCGCCATTCTATGACGTCATGCCACTATTGCGCGCGCCTGTAGTGGCTATCGAATACGGAACTCCACCGGGCCGTTTTTTTGGACTGGAAATTGGCCGCAATCTTGACGCTTCCGTCTCATATCGTTTCCAGAACATATTTCCTAAACTTCGTGCTCAGGACAAAATCCTATGCATTTCCCGCAGCATCCGGGACTGGTTGCCGGAAAGGCTACGCGGCTTGTCAAAGGTCGTCTATCTCGGCTGTGATCACTACAAAAGAGCGACGCCTGAACAAGCTCGCAAGTTCCGCGAAGATCTGAAACTTGAAGCTGATAGCGTCCTAGTTCTCTGGGTTGGGCGTGTTCAGGCCACGAATGACGAACAGCCATACAAGGGATTCTCTGAATTTCTTGAGCTTGCCACTCGCGCGAGATCCCGACAGTCGACGCTTCGATTTGTCGTTGTTGGCAGAGGAGGAGATGACGAGGCGAAACTGCTGCGTTCCCGTGGAATCGAGCCATGTCTCAATCTACCGGCTAGTCGCATGGGGGCGGCATTTGCTGGCAGTGACATTTTTGTCAGTACGTCACATTGGGAAGGGCTGAATTTGCCCCTACTCGAGGCTCAGTATCAAGGCACGCCCGTGATGGCATACAAACATGGCCCCCATACCGAGGTCGTTTGCGATAGTGAGACGGGATTTCTCGTCGATAATGCTGAAGACCTGCTGGAGAAACTATTGTTGCTTGGCAACGATGAGAACTTGCGACATCGGTTGGCGTCACGCGCTCAGGCCTTCGCAGCGGGTTTTACTTGGGAAAAGAGTGCCATTGAGTTGGAAGCTGCGCTGCGCGCTGCGGCCTATTCAGATAAGGATAGCGGGACAAACCAACCGGCCATTGATCTACGTGGACGTGGGACCTTCGCATTTTTGCTGAGAGACACTTATAATCGTCATGGATTTTTGTTTTTCTTGAAAAGAGCTGCTCTTTCCCTCCGAGTCCGTCTGCGGCGATTTCTTAGATTCGGGAGTAGCTTTTGATACCCATATCACTCGACGATTTCGTGCTTTCCATTCTTGTTGGAGAGCACCATCAAGCAACGGCGGCGACCTTAGAGTGCCTTGAGCAGTGGCGAGTAAGAAGCGCGATCACAGTCGATCTCGTCGTCAACCACAATTCTCAGCTCGACTACTTCACATATTTAGAGCAGGTGAGGGAGCGTCATCCAGGCAAGCATCTGCTTATCATGCATGCCGACATTTATTTCGCAGAGGACTTTCTGCATCGGTTGATCGAGCAAATTGCCCTTATCGAAGAGGCCGGCTTGTCCTGGGGACTGCTAGGTCCGGCAGGCGTCAGCTATCCATATTTCAAAATCGTTCGAAATATGGTCGATTATCATGGAATTCTCTATCCCTTCCCACATCCGTTGCCGGCGGTACACCTCGATGGTCATCTGCTCGTAATCCACAAGGATCTCGTTTTTGACTTCAATGAGGATTATCGGGGCTTCCATCACTACGACACGTTGCTTTGCATCCGCTCTTGGTCCCAGAGCTTACCCGTTTTTGTCATCAATCTTCCCCTTCGACATCTTGGCCAGGGTAATGTCGCGGAATGGCAGGAACGTTCTAAGGCGCTTGGTCGGGATTTGGGAAGAGTCTATGGCAACAAGACAATTGCAACGTCGATGGGCTCGGTGGAGCTCGATGTAGAATCCGGCGTAACGCGTGATTTCTACAAACAAGAGGTAGAGTCTACCCTGACTCGCTTGTTCCATCATAGAACGTTACAAGACGTCACGCTCGTTTTGCGCTGCGACGATGCGAGCGAAAGCGGCTTCCGGGAGGCATTGCTCAGCGTTTGCGGTCAGTTTGATAAACCATCACGGGTGGTCGTGGTCTGTTCAGACCGGCTACGCAAATCTTTGGAGCTGGAGTGCGGCTACTTCGGCACGTTTGTCGACATTCGCATCTTGTCAGCAAATCCCGCAACGATCGTATCTTCCGAAGACGTGTTAATGGGATGCGGCGACGAAATAGCGGCGCTATTGCCGACGTCTGGGCTGGTTTCTTTTCTTGATGCTACGACGTCTTTGTTCCCGAATTACGTTCGGGACGCGCGCCAATTTTATGTCTTGGGCGCGGGTGTTGAGAATGTCGTCGCTGTCCTCGACATGAATTATGCAGTTCTCGAAAGCAACAGACAGGGTGCTGAGCTCGAGCCTAGGCTCATTGAGGGGTGGAAGACCGAGACCATTGAGGACATCGTTTCCGGCGGGATCATCCCGCTTGCTTCCTTCGTTATGCCAATCGGAACCTTCCGTTCCGTTCTTAACGATCATAGGGGCGGCGCGCTCAGCGAAAGGGTCTTTGTATTTAGGCTAGTCGCGCGCGCACCTGTCTTTTTCTTAAGGCGGCTTGGCGGTTACTTGCGAACAGCTGTCAAACAGTTGTCCGCCGACGCGGGGCCACTTGCCGAGATTGCAATCCAGGGCGAATTCTTACGCTCTTCCTATCCCTTTGCTTATCTCTGGATGAAGCAGCACGTTAAAGCAGCGTCGGTACCTGTGCAGGTACCCACTTTTGGAACCGTGCATCTCTCTCGAGAGCAGTTGCTCGTAAATAAAATCGTGCAGTATCCACGCATCGTCGATGGCATTTTCATGCTCCACGGCTTATTGAAGCGCTTGCGAAAGCGGGTCCTTATGAGATAAGCGCGAAGTGCAAACACCAGCGGCTATGGGACAGACAGGGGATATTTGATGAAAGCGGTCATTCTGGCGGGCGGATTTGGAACGCGAATAAGCGAGGAGTCGCACCTGCGTCCGAAGCCGATGATCGAGGTCGGTGGCAAGCCGATCTTGTGGCACATCATGAAGATGTATTCGCACCATGGCATCAATGATTTTATTATCTGCCTTGGATACAAGGGATATGTGATCAAGGAGTATTTCTCCAATTATTTCCTGCATATGTCGGATGTCACATTCCGCATGCAGTCGAATGAAATCGAAATACATCAGCGCAACGCTGAACCTTGGAATGTCACTCTTATCGATACGGGTGAAAAGTCGATGACGGGGGGGCGCTTGAAGCGTGTTGAGCGCTATTTGCACGACGACACCTTCTGCTTTACCTACGGCGATGGTGTTTCGGATATCGACATAACGGCACTTATTGCTCATCATCGCGCCGCCGGCCGTAAGGCCACGGTGACTGCCATTCAGCCGCCCGGCCGCTATGGCTCGCTACTGATCGAGAATGGCGCAGTTCACCAATTCCAGGAAAAGCCGGCCGGGGACGGCGTTTGGATCAATGGCGGCTTCTTTGTGTTGGAGCCCTCGGTCATCGATTATATCGAGGGTGATCTCACGGTATGGGAACAGGATCCCCTGCAGGCACTTGCACGCGAAGATCAATTGTCTGCCTACAAGCACACCGGCTTCTGGCAGGCCATGGATACGCTGCGCGAAAAGAATTTGCTAGAAGAAATGTGGGCGTCTGGTCAGGCTCCCTGGAAGAGCTGGTAGGCATGTTCAACAACGTTTATAGGAACCGGAAGGTTCTGGTTACGGGCCATACCGGCTTCAAGGGCAGCTGGCTTTGCCTGTGGTTGCGTATGCTTGGTGCTGAGCCGGTCGGTCTTGCTTTGCCACCCGAGACCCAGCCAAGTCACTGGGATCTGCTGGGTTTGGACATGCGATCCGAGTATGTCGATATCCGAGATCGCGTCAAAGTTCGCGAGATCGTTGAAGACAGCCAAGCCGAGATTGTTTTCCATCTTGCGGCGCAGCCTCTCGTTCGACGCTCTTACCGTGAGCCCATTGAAACATGGGATGTCAACGTCACGGGAACGGTCAATGTTCTTGACGCGTGTCGCAATAGCAGCGCCGTCAAAGCCATCGTCTCGGTAACCACCGATAAGTGCTATGAGAATAACGAATGGGTTTGGGGATATCGGGAAACCGATCGATTGGGCGGGCACGATCCGTACAGCGCCTCGAAAGCAGCCGCTGAGATTGCGGCCGCGAGCTACCGCCGGTCATTTTTGGATAAGGGCAATCAGCTGCTTGCAACTGCGCGTGCGGGCAATGTAATCGGCGGCGGCGATTGGTCGGAGGACCGGCTTATTCCTGATTTGGTTCGTGCGGTAAAGTCAGGCCAGACCCTGGAAATTCGCTCGCCAGCTGCGACCCGCCCGTGGCAGCACGTTTTGGAATGCCTATCCGGCTACCTCATGCTCGGTGAAGCGTTGCTGTCAGGCGAGCGCAAAGCGGCGGAAGCATGGAACTTCGGCCCTGAGAAAGAGGGGAACCGCCCGGTGGAGCAGGTGCTCCAAGCCGTCAAGGCGCAGTGGGCGGCAGTGGAGTGGCATCATTCAGCGTCGCCACAGCCGCATGAAGCCAATCTGCTTTATCTGGACAGCAGCAAGGCGCGTGAACTGCTGCGATGGCGGCCGGTTCTTTCCTTTGAGGAAACCGTTGAGATGACAGCTTCCTGGTATCAGGAGTTCATCGAAAATGAAGCGGTATCCTCGATCCGGCAACTGGAGCAATATTGCGCGCTTGCCTCGCAGAGGGGCGTTGCCTGGTCTGAGGCTGTTGCATGAAATTGATCGAGACCGAGATTGAAGGACTGTTTATTGCCGAAACTACGGTCATTGGCGATGAGCGTGGGACGTTTTCGCGGGTCTTCTGCCAAGACGAGCTTGGTGACGCGCTTGATGATCGGGTCATCCGCCAGGCGAATATGTCGATGACGGCTGCCGTTGGTGCGGTGCGTGGCATGCATTTTCAGTATGCGCCACGTGCCGAGACAAAAATTGTCCGTTGCATTGAGGGGCGGGTTTACGATGTCGCGGTCGACTTGCGGCGCGGATCCCCAACATTCTTGCAATGGCATGGCGTCGAGCTTTCTCCTGAGAATGGTCTCGCTTTCATAATCCCCGAGGGATGTGCACATGGATTTCAAGTGTTGAAAGCCAATTCGCGCCTACTCTACCTGCATACAGAGTTTTATTCTCCGGCACACGAAGGCGGCGTTCGCTATGACGAGCCGCGGGTCGGTATAGCATGGCCATTGCCGCCAGCTCACCTTTCATCCAGGGATGCCAGCCATCCCTTTCTTGACGCAAATTTCGACGGAGTTGACCTATGAAGTGCCGCCATTGTGCAAACGAACTCAAGTTTGTCTTCCTTGACCTTGGTCACGCTCCGGCCTCCAACGACTATCTCAGTGTCGCAGACTTGACGCGCTCAGAGATTTACAACCCGTTGCGCCTTTTTGTCTGTGACGAATGCTGGCTGGTCCAGACCGACGACTATAAGAAGGCCGAGGATCTCTTTGCTCGTGACTACGCGTATTTTTCCTCAACGTCGCAAAGCTGGCTGCGTCATGCGCAAGCCTACAGCGATGCTATCGAAAAGCGCCTTGGATTGTCGTCGAACAGCTTTGTTATCGAAGTTGCGTCCAATGATGGGTATCTTCTGAAAAACTTCGTGGCTAAGGGAATCCCGTGTCTCGGTATCGAGCCGACGGACAGCACTGCGGATGCTGCCGAGAAGCTCGGCGTGCCAACGCTTAGGCAGTTTTTCGGCGCTGAAACGGCACGGACTTTGGTGAAGGAAGGCCGGTCCGCCGATCTGATTTGCGGCAATAACGTCTATGCGCACGTGCCCGATATCAACGATTTCACGGCTGGGCTTGAAATCGTTCTCAAGCCCGGTGGAACGGTAACGCTCGAGTTTCCGCATTTGATGCGGCTCATGGAGAGCGTTCAGTTTGATACCGTGTATCACGAGCATTTTTCGTACCTTTCGCTTGGCGCCGTAAAGCGAATTTTTGAGCGCGCCGGGTTGCGGCTATTCGACGTGGAGGAAATTCCCACCCACGGTGGAAGCTTGCGAGTCTATGGTTGCCGCACTGCGGACACGCGCGATACATCGCCTCACGTGGCTGAAGTGCTGCGGCGCGAGGAAGAGTTTGGTTTAAGTAAAGTCGACACCTATTTGGACTTCCAAGATAAAGCGAACGCCATCAAGGATGAGTTCCTCTCCTTTCTGCTGGAGCAGAAGAAAAAGGGTAAGATTGTCGCTGCCTATGGTGCCGCCGCAAAGGGCAACACTTTAATGAACTATGCCGGGCTGAAGACGGACCTCATTCAGTTCGTATGCGATGCTGCGCCGTCGAAGCAGGGGAAGTTCATGCCGGGCAGCCATATACCGATACTTCATCCCGACGAGCTGAAGGCCCGCAAGCCTGATTGGGTTGTAATCCTGCCCTGGAACATTGCCGAAGAGGTGGCTGGGGCGCAGTCTGTTATTCGTAGCTGGGGTGGTCAGTTTGTGGTGGCCATTCCCAAGCTGACTGTGCTGCAGTGAAGATCACCGTATCTGGGGCCACTGGTTTTGTGGGCGGGCATGTCGTAGCCCGTCTCCTTGCCGAAGGGCACGAGATCACAGCTCTCGCTCGAGATGCGAGCAAAGCTGCGAAAATGTCCTGGTCGGATAAGGTCAAATTCGTGAGCTGTGATCTGTATGTCGATCCGGAATCGCTTGCTGCGAGGATGGATCGGCCCGACGTGTTTGTTCACCTTGCTTGGCCCGGTCTTCCCGACTATCGTGGGCTGTTTAACCTCACGCATAATCTTGGGGCGGAAATAGCCTTGTTCCAGAGGCTTGTCGAATGGGGTGTGCCTCATTTGGTCGTCGCTGGGACTTGCCTTGAATATGGATTGCAGTTCGGTCCTTTGGCTGAAGACGCGGAAACAAGGCCAACTACACCCTACGGGCTGGCCAAGGATACGGTTCGAAAAACCCTTCAGCTGATGCAAAAAACGCAGCCGTTCACATTGCAGTGGATGCGTCTGTTCTACATGTATGGGCCAGGCCAGTCGGAAAGAAGCCTCCTATCGCAGCTTGATAAAGCGCTCGCGGAAAAGCGGCCGTCATTCGATATGTCACCAGGCGATCAGCTTCGTGATTACCTTCCGATAGAGGAGGTTGCCGAGCGTTTTGCGCGTGTGATCATGCGACCAGACGTTTCGGGTGTGATAAATTGCTGTAGTGGACGTCCCACTTCAGTGTTCGACTTGGTCGAACGACATCTACGGGCGAATTCAGGCTCCATTCGACTGAACCGTGGTGTTTATGGCTATCCCGATTACGAAGCACTTGCCTTTTGGGGAATGCCCGACAAATTGAGAACGCTTGGTTTTTGAACAATAAGATCCAAGCTTTGTCCCCGAGAGTTAATGTACTTTCTCAGCGGCGACGCCTGCGGGCTTCGCCGAAGAGACGCGCTTGGTTACGGGCCGAAATAGGCGTCCAGCACTTCGCTCGGTGCGCCATCCATCCGCACTTTGCCGTGTTCAAGCCACACCACTCTGTTGCAATTTTTTGCCAGAAGATCCTTGGCGTGACTAGCGATTACGAGAATCTGGGTCTTTTCAACAAGCTCGTTTAAACGCTGGTTGGCTTTGGCCTTGAATCCCTCGTCGCCTGTCGCCAGCCATTCATCCATGATCAGGATTTCGGGTTGAAGAATGGTGGAGATAGAAAATGCCAATCGCAATTGCATGCCTGACGAATAGGTGCGAACCGGCATTTCAAGGAAATCACCCAACTCGCTAAAGTCCTCGATTTCCTGCAGCCTTTCCTTCATCTCTTCCTTTTTGAAGCCCAATAGAGCGCCCCGAAGAAAAATATTCTGACGCCCTGTGGCTTCTGGGTCGATCCCGAGAGAGATGTTGATGAGGGATGTGCATTTGCCTCTTATGTCGACCTTGCCCGAAGTCGGTGCATAAACGCCCGTCAGCACGCGCAGAAGTGTCGTCTTGCCCGAGCCATTGTGGCCTATGAGACCAATCCGGTCATGCCGG
>Ga0105239_10001205_pt1 | contig 35322 bp, 32 predicted proteins | sample KBSC44metaG_FD_92761 | JGI IMG/M metagenome (GOLD analysis project Ga0105239, IMG submission 92761) | Corn rhizosphere microbial communities from Kellogg Biological Station, Michigan, USA - KBS C4-4 metaG | ecosystem: Host-associated > Plants > Roots > Rhizosphere > Soil | place: Michigan, USA... | reverse complement strand
GGCCTTGTCGGCTTCATGAACACGCTGAAGCTCGAAGGCGCGAAGGACAACATCAAGGTCAACGCCATCTGCCCCGTCGCCGGTACGCGCATGACCGAAAACATCCTGCCGCCGGCGGTGGTCGAGATGCTGAAGCCGGAATATGTGACGCCTGCCGTCGTGTTCCTCGCGAGCGACGACGCACCGACCGGCGTGGTTATTTCCGCGGGCGCAGGCGCGTTCTCATCGGCTCAGATCGTGGAGTCGCCCGGCATCAATCTCGGCCACGGCGCGACGGCGGAAACGGTGTCGGATAACTGGTCGAAAATCTCCGACTTCACCAACTCGAAGCACTACACCATGGGCGGCGAGCATAGCGGCCACTTCCTCGAGCTGCTCAACACGCCGGTAGTTTCTTAGGGATGCTTCGGGCCACCGCTTCGCGGTGCACCTCAGCATGACGAGATTGGTGCTTATCCCAACGCGTCATCCTGAGGTGCGAGCGGAGCGAGCCCCGAAGGATTACCTTCCGGGATTGGAAGGATTGAGCGGCTTCAGGCCGGAGGCGTTCTCGGCCGTCTGCAGCAGTTTCACGAACTCGCCGCGGTAGCCGAAGCGGTCGTCGCCTTTGGCTTTTTCGGCGATCGCGATGGCGCGCTCGAAGTCGAAATCCTTCACATAGGGATCGTGGCGCAGGAGTTCGGCGCTTCCGGCGACCGCCGCCGCAAACCGCATGTCGGGCGGGACGCGGGCGAAATCGCGCACTACATCGGCATCGGTGATCGGCCGCGTGATGAGATGCGAGACGGTTTCGCCCGGCAGCTTGTAGCGGATTTTCAGGAACGCCAGTTCGTTTCCGTTGTCGGCTTTGGGGTGCTTGCCGTAGCGCAGCGGATCGGCGGTCACCGCCTTCGATCCCACCGGCGTGATCTCGTACAGCGCCGTTACGGTGTGGCCCGAGCCGATGTCGCCCGCGTCGACCTTGTCGTTGTTGAAATCGGTGCGGTTGAGCAGCCGCGTCTCGTATCCGATCAGGCGATACTCCGCGACGCGGCCCGGATTGAACTCGATCTGGATCTTCACATCCTTGGCGATGGTGAAGAGTGTGCCCGCAACCTGCTCCACGAACACCTTGCGCGCCTCATTTATGGTGTCGATGAAGGCGGCGTTGCCGTTTCCGGCCTGTGCCAGCTTCTGCATCATGTCGTCATTGTAGTTGTCGTCGCCGAAGCCGAGACAGGTCAGCTCCACGCCCTTGTCGCGCTCGCCGATCACGAAGCCTTCCAGCGCCTTCGGATCGGTAATGCCGACATTGAAATCGCCGTCGGTCGCGAGCAGCACGCGGTTGACGCCGCCTTTGATGAGCGTGTCCTCCGCCAGCTTGTACGCCATGCGAATGCCCTCGCCGCCCGCGGTCGAGCCGCCGGCATCGAGCCTGTCGATGGCGAGCATGATTCTGCCGTGGTCGGCGCCGGAGGTCGGCTCCAGCACGACACCGGCAGCGCCCGCATAGGTGACGATCGACACGCGGTCTTTTTCGTCGAGCTGGTTGACCAGCAGCCGGAACGCGCTCTTGAGCAGCGGCAATTTGTTGGGCTCGTCCATCGAACCCGAGGTGTCGATCAGGAAGACGAGATTGGCAGGCGGACGGGCCGCCTTTGGCAGATCGAAGCCCTTGATGCCGATGTGCAGGATCTGCGTGCCGGGATTCCAGGGACTGGGATAAACCGCATAGCTTGCGCGGAACGGAACGGCGCGCTCTTCCGGTAAAGGATAGGAATAGTCGAAGGAGTTGACCATTTCCTCGACCCGCACGGCGTCCGCGGGCGGCATCGCGCCGCCGTTCAGATAGCCGCGCACCACACCGTAGGACGCCGTGTCCACGTCGATCGAGAACGTCGACACCGGATCGTCCGCCGCAACCTTCACCGGATTGGGCGAGTTCTGCGGGAATTTCGAGGTGTTGCTTGGCTGCCAGTAGCCGGGCGACGCCGGTCTCGCCAGGCGATCGGCGAGCAGACCAGCCGAGGCGCGCGACTCCGACATCTGTATGGATGGCGGCGGCGATGCTAGCGGTGGCGGTGGCGGCGCCGGCTCCTTCGCGATTGCCACCTTCAATTCTTCCGGAAGCTTTTCGGTTCTCGCCGTCTGGTTTTCACAGGCGGCAAGCGCCAAGAGGCTCGTCACCGCGAAGGCGCCAAGCATAGCGTTGAGATGTCTGAGACCGTATTTCATCGAACTCCCCCTCGAATGAATACGCGTGCAAGGCTGAGCGCGCATTTCGTCGGAGCGAGGGCGCCATTGCGGCGGATTGGCGGCAGGAGCGATATTGCGAGAGTCACAGTCGCGGGCGAAAGTCCTCGCGGCGGTGACTGTGGGGGACAAACATGCGAACTGTTCTTTTCGTGCTATTGGCGACGCTGGCCGCGGTTGCGGAGGACGCGCCCAACCCTGCAGGCTGCGCCGGCTTCGCCAAAAACACGACCGGCTCCGATGCCGATTGCGACTCAGCGATCGCGAAGGAAAAGGACCCGAAGGCCAAGTCCGTAATGCTTTTCCGGCGCGCCTATGTCGAAGACGCCGCCGGAAACTTCGCGACCTACCCAAAGGCGCTCGCCGATCTCGACGAAGCCATAGGGCTATGGCCTGACAATATCAGCGCACTGCATGAACGCGCCTATCTCTACAATGAATATGGACGATGGACCGAGGCGCAGGCAGACCTGGATAGGCAAATAAACTTGGACCCCAACGTTGCAGGAAGTTACCAAGAGCGCGCGATGGCGCGATTCCACCTGGGCGACCTCAAAGGTCTGTACGAAGACCGTGATCGCGAGCTGCTCCTGGCCCCGAACGCCCAAGGCTATCTGGCGCGTGCGGATGCCAACATGTGGCTCGGCAGTTTCGATGCCGCGCGGCGCGATATCGCCGAAGCCGTGAAGATGGCGAAGGGCAATGAAACGCAAGGGGTGTCCGATGCCGCAAAGAAAGCCGGCGAGAGACTCGATCTTCTGACCCGGACATCCGGGACCGGAGCCCGCAACTGTGAGGCGGCCACGAAGGCAAACGATTTCAAACGCGCGAACCTCATCGGCGACTGCACGCGTGCGTTCCTCGACGCCGCGACGCCGCAGGACAGAGCCTATGCGCTCACGAGCCGATCGACGGCATGGCTTGTCGCGGCCTCCGACGAAGACGCTTCGCTCGATGACAGCATCGTCGCTGCCGGCATCGATCCGTCGGCATCAAACCTTTCGAACCTGGGATTTGCCTACATCAGAGGCCGTCATTCGACGGGAGCGACGTGGGTGTTCGATCGCTCGATCGCGCTTGAGCCTTCTTTTGTAAACCATGGCGGCCGGGCAATAGCGCGGTTCAATATCGGCGATGTGGAGGGCGCGTTCCAGGACGCAAAGAAGTCTTTTGAGTTAAAGCCGAATGAAATCGCACTGACTGTGCTTGGCGATTGCTTCCATGCGAAGGAGCACGCTTACGATCACGCCAAGACGTTCTGGATCAACGCCTATCGCATGGGCGACCGGGATGACGGCCTGATCGCGCGATTGAAGGATGCTGGGGTTCCGATTCCACCACCCGACGACGTACCCGGCACGGAGAAGCCTTAAAAAAAATGGCCGGGCGCGAAGGCCCGGCCATCTTCATTCATGTATGGCGAACTATTTGCCGAGGACCTGGAAGGACGGTGCGGGCACCGCGCCGCCCGACTGCCAGCCGCTGCCGCCATTGTAGGCCGCGTTGACGACGTCGATTTCGTCCGTGGAATTGAACGCCCACGCGTCCCAGGTATCTCCGTCGGCGCTTACAACCACCCAATACGGTGTGCCGGCTTTGAGCGATGCCCTGACCTTCGCGACGGCCATGGTGCAGCAGTCGCCGAATATGCCAAGGCCGGTCGCCTGGGCGCCATCGAGCATTTTTCCAGGCAGGCCGCCGGCGTCATCATAGATCGCGAGATTGGCAGCATTCGTGCCGGCCGCCCAAGCTACACCCGCATCGATTTCCCTTGCGTCGATGTCGGATGCGGGCGTGAACTGCAGCGCCACGGAGTACGCGGCACCCACGATCGAGTCAGGACCCGAAATCGTGTTGCCGTAGCAGCAGAAATAAAGCCCCTTCGGATACTTCGTGCCAACGTTACTGAAGATGGCTTCTTTGCGGGGCAGTGCTGTGGGGGCGTAATGTCCCGAACCCGCGCCCACACTGGTGAAACGCTTATCTTTACTCAGGGTCGCGCCATTGACCCCAGCCGCAGATGCTGCAGAACCGGCCAACGCCAGCGCAGCGAGCGCAACAAGTACCTTTTTGATCATTCAACCCTCCTGATTTTTTGGTGAGAAGAACCCCTAAGATCACGCTTGTTGAAGAGCGAACCGTAGGACTCGATCACGAACGCGGCAATAGCGCTTTCTGCATGGGGACCGATACGAAGTGGATGATCGCCAGATTTTTTTCGACCGGACAATTTTTGATCGGAATCGAGAAACCTGCCGCACTTTTAGGCTGTCACAGTTTGAGAATTCCCGAAGAGCACGCGACCGACCACGAACGCTGATGGGCTTTGAGAGAATTCCGCGCGTGCGAACAGACGCCGTCGACTGCCCTTGCGCCGACGGAAGGTGGCGCAATGCATACCTACACGGGTGATGGCCCGCAGCAACTCAACGTGGAGCTGAACTGACCGTTGGAACGGGTGGACGACGTGGCCAAATGGGTCGAAGCCTCAGGAGACGCGTGCAGCCGAACAGTTGCGGCGATCTCCTAATGGGGATGAGCTTCACCAAGGGGCGACCGCCTCGATGCTCGCGAGGGAGTGGCATCGCGCGCTGAGCGAGCCGCTCAAACCGGCAAGATGTGACACTAGTGTGAACTGCCCGTTAGTGTCACAGGAGTCGTTTTACAAGGTTTGGACACATGCTCATTTCGCATGGCTGGCAGACGTTGCAGCGCAACAATGACGCCCCATTTGCAGTCCGAGCGGCCACCACTGAGGGGCCGTACGGAGAGGCAGATGTATACGCATTACTCGAACGGCGAGGTCTATGGCGCGCGGTTCTTCGACTGGACGGTGATTGTCGGCGCGGCCGCGCTCGTGGCCCTGACCTTCAACAATTTGGCGCCCCAGCAGAGCACGCAGATTGCGGCAGCACCGGCGCATGCGGTCGTCGTCAGCGCAGACAAGCAGCACGCCGGCTAAGCGGCGATCTCCTCGAGGACCACGTCATGTCCCCACAGGAGTTCGACATGGGCCAGCACATGCTCCTTGGTCTGGTTGTGCAGCGGCACGCCACGGTGCATGTGATGCTCGAGATGGAGCGTGCGGTTGCCTTTGAGGTCCGCACGCGCGACCTGGATGTTGGGATCGCCTGACGTATCGTATTGACGGGCAAGCGCGGCGCGCACCCCCCTGTAGCCGCGCTCATTGTGGATCGCGGAGACCATGTAGGTCTCCGCGTCCGCTTTATCGAACAGCGAAAAGAACCGGAAATCGCGCATCACCTTCGGCGACAAGTACTGCTCGATGAAGCTCTCGTCGCGGTAATTGGCCCAGGCATATTTGAGCGCAGCCATCCAGTCGCCGGCGCCCGCGAGATCGGGGAACCAGTCGCGGTCCTCGTCCGTCGGCCGCTCGCAGATGCGCCTGATGTCGTCCATCATCGCATAGCCGAGCGCATAGGGATTGATGCCGTAATAGCGCTTGTCGCCGAACTCGGGCTGGAAGACGACGCTGGTGTGGCTGTGCATGAATTCCAGCAGCGAGCCTTCGGTGATCAGCCCGCGGTCGTAGAGCAGGTTCATGATCGTGTAGTGGACGAAGGTGGCGCAGCCCTCGTTCATGACCTTGAGCTGGCGCTGCGGATAGAAGTACTGCGCCATGTTGCGCACGATGCGTAGCGTCTCGCGTTGCCAAGGCTTGAGCGACGGGGAATGTTTCTCCAGGAAATAGAGGATATTTTCCTCGGGCAGCTTTTCGTCGATGTCGAACTCGGCATCGGGGTCGGGCGTGGGCGGTGCGGCCGGCGGCTCGATGCCGGCGGGCAAGGTGCGCCAAAGTTCGCTATACGCCTCCTCCTCATACGCCATGCGGCGGCGGTGCTTTTCGAGCACACGCTCCTTCGACGGGCGCGGCGGACGGCGATAGCGGAACACGCCTTGGTCCATCAGCGCATGCGCCGCATCCAGCACGGCCTCGACCTCCTCGCGGCCATGGCGCTCCTCGCAGGCGGCGATGTAGCGCTTGGCGAAGGCGAGATAGTCGAGGATGCCTTCCGCGTTGGTCCATTGCCGAAACAGGTAGTTGTTCTTGAAGAAGTGATTGTGCCCGAATGCGGCGTGCGCCATCACCAGCGCCTGCATCGTCATCGTGTTCTCTTCGAGCAGATAGGAAATGCACGGGCTCGAATTGATCACGATCTCGTAGGCGAGCGCGGAATAGCCGGCGCGGTAGAGCGTCTCCTCGCGCGCGAACAGCTTGCCGAAACTCCAGTGGCTGTACATCAGCGGCATCGCCATCGAGGAATAGGCATCGAGCATCTGTTCCGAGGAAATGATCTCGATCTGGTTGGGATAGACGTCGAGACCGAGGTCCTTGAGCGCGATCTCCTCGATCGCCTTGTAGGTGCGATCAAGGGTGGCAAAGTCCCATTCTGCGCCTGAAAATAATAAACTATTCATCCTTCGGGGCTCGCTTTGCTCGCACCTCAGGATGACGAGAGATGTGCGGGGCTGTGCCGGTCATCTCGGGACGACGAGAGGTTGCTAGCTTTATCGCGGAAACATCAGAACCGCCGGTCCGCGGGACGATGCTAGGCCTGCGCGGGCTGGCCCATGTCGCCTCGCTCTTTGCTCCGGCAGATTGTGCGAGCACCGCAATCTCGCGCTTCGTTAGGTTGGCATGTTGCGTCTTCGGCTTTCCACCGCGGCGGCTGGAGAGCGAAAATAGAGCAACTTCATCACCAGCTAGGAGCGCCCTCTTTTTAGCGTGGCTCCAACCCTTTAGCCTGCGCTCCGTCTCCTGCGCCTCAACCAGGTCGTCAAAACGCTTCGACCAGACCAACGTGACGGGCCGTCGAGCGGCAGTGTAACCCCTAAACTTTCCTGCGTTGTGCTCCTGCACGCGAACATCGACATCCGCATACGACGTCGAGCCGACATAGAAGCTGCGGTCCGCACGGACGAGGATGTAGGCCCAGCCGCTCATCCGACGGCCCGCCCGGAAAGCGCCATCCTGAGGTGCGAGCAAAGCGAGCCCCGAAGGATCATGCCGCCTCCGCCTTCCGGAACAGTTCGCGGAACACAGGAAAGATGTCGGCGGGGCGGGCGATGCGTTTGGTGGCGAAATTATCCCATGCGCTGGCAACGGTGCGATAGGCGCGCCACAGTTCGGCGCCGGAATCCTCGGATGCGAAGACTTCCATCTCGCGCTCGTCGAGGATTTCGATATAGGCGTAGTACTGGCAGAGCGGCATGATCTCGGTGTTCAGCAGTTCGACGCAATGGCGCGCGTCGCCGGTCTGGGTGTAGCCGTCGCTCGCCTGCGCGGCGTAGATATTCCAGTCCGAGGTCGTGTAGCGCTCCTTCTGAATCTCGAGCATTTTGTCGAGCGCAGTCGAGACGATCGTGCCGCCGGACTGGCGCGAGTAAAAGAACTCCTGTTCGTCGACCTCTTGCGCGTCATGGGTGTGACGGATGAAGACGACGTCGACCTTCTCGTAGCGGCGCTTCAGGAACAGATGCAGCAGCATGTAGAAGCGCTTGGCGAGGTCCTTTTCGCGCTCGCCCATGGAGCCTGAGACATCCATCAGACAGAACATCACCGCCTGGCTGGTGGGAACGGGCTGCTCGGTGAAGGCGTTGAAGCGCACATCGACCGGATCGATGAACCCCACCCATTTGCGCTTGGCGTGCGCGCGGGCAATCTGCTCTTTCAGGGCGCCGATCCGCGCGCGGGTCTCTTCGGTTTGCAGCTCCTCGCGCTCGACGCCGTCGAGCTGGTCTTCCAGCGATTTGACGTCGCCGAGCGACGGACGGCGGAGCGCAAGCCTGCGGCCATAGGCGTTGCGCATGGTGCGGATGAGGTTGATCTGGTTCGGCGAACCGGCCGTCGTGATGCCTGCGCGCCGCCAGGTTTTCACCGCCGTGTCCTTGAGCGTGGTGCGGACGAGATTGGGAAGCTCCAGATCCTCGAAGAAGATGTCGAGGATCTCTTCCTGCGTCATCGTGAATTCGAAGTCGTCCTCGCCCTCGCCCGAATCCGCGGCTTCCTTGCCGCGTCCGTTGCCGCCGCCGGATTTGGGTTTCTTGATCTCGTCGCCCGGCGTGAAGTCGCGGTTGCCCGGCAGCACGAAATCGCGCTCGCCGGATGCTTTGGGATCGAGCCGGAAGCGCGGCTCTTTCGTGCCCTTGGTCGAAATCCGGATCTTGCGGTCCTTGGCGAGATCGGCGACCGCGGACTCCTTGAGCGACTTCTGCACCGCCTCGCGGATCTGCACGCGTGCCCGCTTCAGGAAGCGCTGGCGGTTGCCCAGGCTCTTGCCCTTCGGATTAAGGCGCCGATCGATGAAGTGGGTCATGGGCGCCTCCCCTTCGGGGCTCGCTGCGCTCGCACCTCAGGGTGACGCGACCTGCGCGAGATCGTCATGCTGAGGTGCGATCCCGAGCGAAGCGAGGGAGAGCCCCGAAGCACGATCACCCCGCCTTGTTGACGCGCATGTACCATTCGACAAGGCGACGCACCTGGCGGGGGGTGTAGCCGCGCGTGAGCATGCGCTTGACGAACTCGTTGTGCTTGGTCTGCGTGTCGCTGTCCTTCTTGGACTCGAACGAGATCACGGGCAGAAGATCTTCGACCTGCGTGAACATGCGCTTCTCGATGACGGAGCGGATTTTCTCATACGCCGTCCAGGCCGGATTGCGCCCGTCATGCTGCGCGCGGTAGCGCAGCGCGAACTTCACGACCTCGTTGCGGAAATCCTTCGGGTTGGCGATGCCCGCCGGTTTCTCGATCTTGGAAAGTTCGTTGTCGAGCGCGCCACGGTCCAGCAACTGGCCGGTATCGGCATCCTTGAAATCCTGGTCCTCGATCCAGGCATCGGCATAGGCGATGTAGCGGTCGAACAGGTTCTGGCCATATTCGCCGTAAGATTCGAGATAGGCCTTCTGGATTTCCTTGCCGATGAACTCGGCATAGCGCGGCGCCAGCTCGGCCTTGATGAATTCGAGATATTTCTTCTCGGTCTCATCGGGATATTGCTCGCGCTTGATCGACTGCTCGAGCACATACATCAGATGGACCGGATCGGCGGCGATCTCGCTGACGTCGAAGTTGAACGTCTCCGACATCGTCTTGTAGGCGAAGCGGGTCGAAATCCCCGTCATGCCTTCGTCGATGCCGGCCTGATCCTTGTACTCCTGCAAGGTGCGGGCCTTGGGATCGGTGTCCTTCAGCTTCTCACCGTCATAGACACGCATCTTGGAGGTGAGATTGGAATTGTCGTGTTCCTTGAGCCGCGTCATGACGCAGAACTTGGCGAGCATCTCGAGCGTCTCGGGCGCGCAATGCGCGGCACCAAGATTGGAGCTGCCGAGAAGCTTGCGGTAGATCTGCGTTTCTTCCGTCACGCGCAGACAATAAGGCACGGTCACGACGCAGATGCGGTCTAGGAAGGCCTCGTTGTTCTTGTTGGCCTTGAATACCGTCCATTCCGCCTCGTTGGAATGGGCGAGGATTGTGCCGTTGAACGGAATCGGCCCGAGCGTCTCGGTGCCGATGTAGTTTCCTTCCTGGGTCGCGGTCAGAAGCGGATGCAGGACCTTGATCGGCGCCTTGAACATCTCGACGAATTCGAGCAGGCCCTGGTTGGCGCGGCATAGCCCGCCAGAGAACGCGTAGGCATCCGGATCGTTCTGGCTGAAATGCTCGAGCTTGCGGATATCGACCTTGCCGACGAGCGCAGAAATATCCTGGTTGTTCTCGTCCCCTGGCTCGGTCTTTGCGACCGCGATCTGCCGCAGCTTGGAGGGATAGAGCCGCGCGACCTCGAATTTGGAAATGTCGCCGCCGAATTCGTCCAGCCGCTTTACCGCCCATGGGCTCATCACATTGCCGAGCCGGTGCCTGTCGATGCCGTATTTCTCCGATAGCAGATCGGCGAGCTCGCCGGAGCGGAACAGCCCTAAGGGGGACTCAAACACAGGAGAAATCTGGTCGCCGGCTTTCAGCACATAGATCGGATGTTTCTCCATCAGATCCTTGAGCCGCTCCGCGAGCGAGGACTTGCCGCCGCCCACGGGACCAAGCAGGTAAAGAATCTGGCGCTTCTCCTCGAGGCCCTGGGCCGCGTGCTTGAAGTAGCCGACGATACGCTCGATCGTGTCTTCCATCCCGAAGAAGCCATCGAAGGCGCGATACATCTTGATCGTTCGGTTGAAGAACATGCGTCCGAGACGCGCGTCCTGCGCAGTGTCCACGAGCTCGGGGTCGCCGATCGCCGCCACCATGCGCTCCGCGGGGCTGGCATAGAACATCTTGTCGTCGCGGGCCGCGAGCAACCAGTCGCGTAGCGACATGGTCTCGAACTTTTCGCGCGCATAGTCGCGGGTGAACATGTCGAAGACGTCGAGTGCGGTCATTCTGACCTTCTCCCTGCTTCGCCTGCCGTGCCCTCCACGACTCTTAGATCGTGACCCTTCCGGGACATGGCAAGACGGTTAACCCAGCATCGGAAGAAAATTTTGACATTCCCCCGATGAACGCATGCTGAAATGCTCGTTCAAATGGCATTCGATCTGGATCGCAGATTTTCGACAATTGCGTATTCGCGCCCGCCAGGCACGCGTTTCTCCCCTCAACTTCTCTATCGTCATCAATCTCGCCGGCCTCCTCACGCAAACCGCGTCGGCGACTCTTCAGGCCCGGTCGATTTCGAGAATCATACGCTTATTCACGGTGTTACGAAAGCAGGCCGCATATTTTCGCGCACAGCGTCGCACAAAGGACACGATTGGAACGAGATCGAACAATCCCGCACAGACGTTTATGTACGACGCAACTTCACGTGGCGCCGAAGAGATTCGATTCTCGCACGCGCTGTTAGTGATAGTTCGCCGCCTTAACCGCGCTTTTTTTCTCCGTGCCTGTTCATGAACAACGTCGCGCGCGCCTGAGCTATTCACCTGCAGCGCGTCCATGGTGTCAGATGAACGAAGTGCCCGCCCGCGCAAGGCGTCTAGGCCCTGTGCAACGAAATGCCGCGTGGTTCAGTGGAGCGCAGCTTCACGCCGCGACGCGGACTTGCTCAATTCGGGGGCATCCTGATCGAGAATAGCGGTCAGAAATTGATCGGCCGCGACATCGGCATCCGCGAAATCCGCAAAAATTGCCTTGCCGTTCGTCAGCGTGAGACGGCCGAGATCGGCTTTGTCGAATTGCGCGTGCGCCATCCTTGCGCCGCGCATGGAGATGCCGCGCAGATCGGCATTGGCGAAGTTGGCATCGCGGATATCCGCGCCCTCGAATTTCGCCGCCTGAAGCTGGCTGCCTGAGAAGTCGATACCGATCGCGACGGCGCGGCGCGCCGACAACCCCGTCAGCGGCCTGCCGACCAGGAGATGCTGCAGCGGACGCAGATCCTCGCCGTCGAAGTTCGCCGGGCCGCCGCTTTTGCCGCCGCTGGCGATCCAGTCCTGATGGGCGTCGAGGCGCGCTTTAAGTTCGTCGAACCGCGCTTCCGCTTCCGGCGACACGTCCTTGACGCAGTCCGCGAGTGCCTCGGGCGGAACGGCAAGCTCGTTGAGGTTCACGCCGGTGAGAACGGCATCCTTGAAGGTCACATTCGTCAGCCTGGCGGACCGGAAGCAGGCGCCCTGAAGCAGCGCGCCGCTGAAGTCGGCGCCGTCCAGCTTGGCGTTTCCAAAAGACGCGCTTTTGAGCGAGCAGTTGGAGAAATCGACGCCGGCGTTTCCTTTCGCCGTGCGTTCGCGGTCGGTGAACGTGATCCCGTCGGCGCCGATGAACATCATCATGGCCGCGCGCAGATCGGCATGATCAAGCACGGCATAAGACAGGCGCGCGCCCTTGAACGATGCCCCGCGCAGATCGGCGCGGACCATCCGGGCCGATTGCATGTTGCAATTGCGCAGATCCGCGCAATAGAGACTGGCGCGTTCGAGATTGGAGCCGCACATGATGGCGCCGACCAGCGAGGCGCCCGCGAGATCGGCCTCGGCGAGGTTGCGGTTGGCGAGGTTTAGTCCGTCGAGATTGGCGTGTGCGAGCTGCGCGCGGATTCCGCCGCGATGCGCCGCATAGCGCTCATGAGCCGCAAGGATAACATTCAGTTCTTCCTGCGTCCGCGCCACGCGTTCCTCGCCATAGAAACTTTTCAGCATCTATGCCCACCACACGCGAACCCAGCCCGTTCCGAGGCGCGTTGCGAAAACCTAAACCGGCGGTCGGAAACAAGGTCTTAAAGCAATCCGGCATAGCGACTCACGGCTCTCAACGCGCTGGAACTAAAGAAATTTTTTGTATCGACTTGCCGTTCACTTTCGCTTGCCGAGCGCGTGTTCTTGGGCGAAGCTTCTCACATGGAAGCGCTGGACCTGACAGTCAGAGCGGCGCGCGCCGCGGACGCCGCTGAGGTCGGGCGCGTCTATATCGATTCCTGGCACGACACCTATCCGGGCGTGTTGTCGAAGACGCTGCTGTGCGCGATGACGCCGACCGGTCAGGCGGCGCGCTGGCGGGCCGCGATCCTGCACAACGAGATGGTCCTGGTGGCGGAGCACGCGGAGCACGGCATCATCGGCATGGCGAGCGCGGGTCCCACGCGCGACCGCGATATCGGCTTCGACAGCGAGGTCTATACGCTTTATGTCGATCCGTCGTTCTATGGACGCGGCGCGGGACGCCAGCTTCTCAACGGCGCCTTTGCGCAATTGCGCAAGCGCGGTTTCCGCGCCTGCGTGATCTGGGCCCATGCCCGGAACAATGCGCGCTTCTTCTATGAGGCGATGGGCGGAAGGCTCGTAGCCGAGCGCACCGCGAAGATGATGGGCGATGCCGTGCCGGAAGTCGCGTTCGGCTGGAAGACCCTGACATTGGCCGAACGCAGCATGGCGCGCTGATCACGCGCAGGCGCGCGCAATCACCTTCCGCAGGAACGTCTCGCAGGCCGTAAGCTGGGACAGTGCCACGAACTCGTCCGGTTTGTGTGCCTGGTCGATCGAGCCGGGACCACAGACCACGGCGGGGATTCCGGCGTGCTGGAACAACCCTGCTTCGGTGCCATACGCCACGGTGTCGACGGCGTTGGCGCCCGAGAGTTCGCGTGCCAGTGCGACGGCCGGTGAATCTGGATCGAGCGCCAGTCCCGGATAGCTGGTCAGCACGGTCGTTTCGATCCCAGCATCGGGTGCGCCCGCACGGTATTTCGGCAGGATCTCCGCGTCCGTGAGTTCCTTTGCACGCGCGACCACGGACATCGGATCACGCCCCGGCAGCATGCGGCATTCCCAAGTGATGACCGCCTCGCGAGCAAGGATATTGAGCGCTGTCCCGCCGGTGACGACGTTCGCCTGCGTGGTCGAATAGGGTGGATCGAAGCGCGGATCGCGGTCGTCTTGAAGTTCGATGCCGATGCGGCCGAGTGCTGCGATGAAGTCGCCCGCCATCATCACGGCGCTGGCACCTTTGTGCGGCGCGCTCGAATGACCTTCGAGGCCCTTGCAGCGCGTGCGCACACCCGTGCCGCTCTTGTGCGCGCCGACAACTTTCATCTCCGTCGGCTCGCCGATGATGGCGAGCGCAGGCTTGATACCCGCTTCCGCAAGATCGGCGAGCAGGCCCGGCACACCGGCGCAACCGACTTCCTCGTCATAGGAGAACGCAAAATGGATCGGCCGCTTCAGCTTTGCGGAGGCGATGTCCGGCACCAGCCCGAGCGCGATCGCGACGAAGCTCTTCATGTCGCTGGCGCCGCGGCCGTAGAGCTTGTCGCCGCGCACTTCGGCCGCGAACGGATCGCTTGACCATGCCTGGCCGTCCACCGGTACCACATCGGTGTGGCCGGAGAGCACGTAACCGCCATCACATTCCGGACCGAAGGTGACGAACAGGTTGGCCTTGTTGCCTTCCTTGTTGAAGCTGCGCCGGCAGCGTCCGCCGCCCTCTTCGACCAGCGCCTCGGCGAAGTCGATCAGCGCAAGATTCGACCCGCGGCTCGTCGTGTCGAATGCTATCAGCCGTTTTGCGAGTTCGAGGGCGTTCACGGCATCGTCCTTCGGGGCTCGCTACGCTCGCACCTCAGGATGACGATCCAACGCGAACGCGTCATGCTGAGGTGCGAGCGTAGCGAGCCCCGAAGCATAATCAGGCATCCACGCTGGAGGCCGGATTGCCGATGACGCTCAGGAATTCGCGCCGCGTCAGCGGGTTCTTGCGGAATTCACCATGCATCGCGGAGGTCACCATGCTGACGCCGGTCTTGTGCACGCCGCGTGTTGTCATGCATTGATGCGTCGCCTCGATCACGACCGCGACGCCCTTCGGCTCCAGGACCTTCTGGATGCAATGCGCGATCTGGGCGTTCATCTTCTCCTGCACCTGCAGGCGGCGCGCGTACGCTTCCACCACACGGGCCAATTTCGAAATACCAACGACCTTGTTGGTCGGAAGATATCCGACATGAACGCGGCCGATGATCGGCGCGAGGTGATGTTCGCAATGGGATTCGAACCGGATGTCCTTGAGCACGATCATGTCATCATAGCCTTCGACTTCCTCGAAGGTGCGCAGAAGGAACTCTTCCGGGTCGACACTGTAACCGGAGAACCAGTCCTCATAGGCGCGCGCGACGCGCGCCGGGGTGTCGCGCAGTCCTTCGCGCGCAGGATCGTCACCGGCCCACAGCAGCAGCGTCCGGATCGCGCGCTCCGCTTCCTCGCGCGAAGGGCGAGGCTCGGACGGCTTCGGCTGCGCGCTGCAAAAACTCGGCGTCTTAATAACGTCGGACATTGTGGACCTGCGGGTGACGATTGATCCCGGGATAACGCCTCAAGCGGCGCACCGGATCAACCCCGCAAACATTGGTGAATTGGAGATTGTACAGTCGTTATTTGTGTTGTTGGAGGCCGATCCAGCTCTAGTCTCCAGATTGGCCATGTACCCAATATCTTGATTTCTGTTTGCGCGGATTCACGGTTTTTTCCGGGCCCCCTTACCCCCTCGGTTTCTTGCTTCCAATGCAAGAGCCGCAAATCGATGGAAACGAGACCGGATCGCCGTTGAATGAATTCTGCGATACGTAGATTTCCGAGCCAGCCAAATTGTCCCCTGGGAGGCCTGAGACTCATAGTCTTTTTAAACGGGAACTGGATGTCGGAATAACAACGCATAGCGGGGGAAAAATGAAAGCGCTTGTTGTCGGCCTTCTGTGCCTCGGGATTTTCGAGAGCGCAGCGCAAGCCGCAAAGATCACAACCATCAAAATTGATGGCGCTAGCAACGTCGACCCAGCCGGCATCAACAATCACGGGCAAATTACCGGAACGGTTACTTTCGATGGAAACGCAATCGTCAAAGGCTTCGTCAGAGACACAGACGGCAGCATTACAGTGTTCGATCCGTCGGACAGAGAATACACCACCTCGAATGCGATCGATGCAGCCGGAAACGTTTCCGGGCAAATACGGCAATGCCCCGAAAACCTAAGGTATTGCATTTTAGACGCATATGTCCGCGCGTGGGACGGAACGACGACCTTCTTTGCGGTGGGCCAGGGCCAATACGGCGACACAGTGCCGTGCTGCGTAAAAACGGAAGGATGGATCGCGGGCTCCGCCACGGATGTCGACGGTGATCGGGTAGAAACCTATGGGTTTGCCCGGAGCCCGGCGGGAACCGTCACTCCTATATCCATGCCCGGCAGCGAGGCAACGTACATCTATGGGATGAATTCTTCGGAAAAAGTCACCGGCCAATATACCGTTCCAAACAGCTCAATCTCCAACGGATTCATCAGGGCTTTCGACGGAACATTCAAGACGATCAGCCTTTCCGGACTAAGCGTAATTCCCACGAGTATCAACGCGGACGGCGCAGTTGCCGGGTACGTCTTCGACGCCCAGCAGCAGCAGTGGCATGGATTCATCCGGGACAGTCGGGGGAACATCCAGAAGTTCGACGCTCCAAATGCTACTGGCGATACGATTCCGGTGTCCCTGAATGATGCCGGCAGTATTGCTGGCTACTACGGAACCGCTAATGGCGTTTACGGCTTCGTCAGGGCACGCAATGGAAAAATCAGGACAATTGCGCCACATGGCTCAACAAACACTTACGTGACAGGGATGAACCAACACGGAGTGATTGTCGGGACGTATACGGACCGGACGGGTGCGGATGTTGGGTTTATACGTACGCCCTAGCCTGCGCCAGCTTCGACCGATACCGCCGGCTGATCCAAGCCGCAGGTAGCCTCAATGTATCTGCCGGTGCTCGTGCGGGCTTTCGAGCAGGAAGGCGGGGATTTCCGCTTCGAACGCTTCGCCGGACGCGGTCTGCATCTGGTAGCGGCCGACCATGTGTCCCGAGGCGGTCGGCAGCGGGCAACCGCTCGTGTACTGGAACATCTGCCCCGGCGCGATCACCGGCTGCGCACCGACGACACCCGGCCCGCGCGCTTCCTGGCTGCGGCCATGACCGTCGGTGATGTGCCAATAGCGCGACATCAGCTGCACAGGTTCCTTACCGTCATTCTCGATCGTAACGGTGTAGGACCACAGATAGTGATTCTCGTCCGGGTCCGACTGATCGTCGAGAAAGGCCGGCTTTACCTTGACGCGGATGTTGTGTGTCTTGCGTTCGTACACGTACATGGGCGGAATTATCGCCCGCCCGGCAAATCACGCAAGCACAAGGTTTGCGGCCCGTTAACGTAGTCCTAAAACTGTGGCTCTACCGTCACATCGGTCTTCACGGAATTCGCGATAAAGCACTCTTCGTGGGACTTATGATGAATCTCGGCGAGCTTCGCGGCATCGACCTCGGTTCCCAACGCGAAGCGGACGCGCGGCTTCAATGTGACCCGCGTCATCCATAGTTTCGCGCCGTCCTTTTCCAGCAATCCAACGGCATCGTCTTCGTAAGTTTCGACCGTGATCCGCTTGCGCGCGCAGATCGCGAGGAACGTGAGCATGTGGCACGACGAGAGCGCGGCCACGAATGCCTCCTCCGGATCAACTCGGTCCGCATCGCCTTTGAACGCCGGCGCCGACGACGACGGCACCACGATCGCGCCAGACTTGTACCGGACTTCGTGGGCGCGGTTGTAGGTGTCATAGGTGAAATCGGCGCTGGTGCGATGCCAGACGACGGAGGCGTGATGTTCGGACATGGTTGCTCCACTATCCTTCGGGGCTCGCTGCGCTCGCACCTCAGGATGACGCGTTTAACATTCATCCCAGAAAGCGTCACCCTGAGGTGCGCGCTTTGCGCGCCCCGAAGGGCCTCTAATACCTCCAACTCGTCAGGTCGGCGCCCTTCGGCGCGGTGGCCTGGATGCGCGCCAGGATTTTCGGAAGATACATGAAATTGTAGTGCAGGCGGGAATACGCATTTGGCAGAGCAGGATCACCGTTCCAGCAATGCTCCGCGCGCTCGCCATATTTCACTTCGCCGCCATAGGCTGGGTTCTTGAGCTTCTCGAGCACGTCCTGCGCGTAATAGACGGCATTGTTGAGATAATAGGTGTCCGCGCTGCCGACATAGATGTGGATCTTGCCTGCCAGTTTGGTGCCGAGCTTCGGCCAGTCGCGCTGGATGATATGGGTGAGATCGTAGTGCTCGCGCCAGTACGCCGCGACGCTCTTGTCTATATCGCCGTTTTCCTTGTCGAAGATCGGCTTCGGATAGCCGTCGCTTCCCACCGGCGAGAACACCGCCTGCCAGATGTCATACTGTCCGCCGGAGCGGGAGTGGTCGCCTTGCGCAAGTTCGGCATGATTGCCGTCGCGCTGGGTCGCGTAGACGATGCCCATATAGTCGCGGATCGCGGGCAGCTCGATCGAATAGAACTTGCCCGGCCGCGCATAGGCGTTCTTGTCGTCGTAGAGATTGATCGTCTTATAGGCGTGGAAGTCGATCGGATCGGGGCACGCGACGAACGCACCGTTGTACATGTCGGGATAGAACACCTGCGTCGCCAGGGCCTCCCATCCGCCCGTCGAGCCGCCATAGGTGAAGCGCGCCCAGCCCTGCCCGATACCGCGGAACTTCTTTTCGATATACGGGATCAGCTCTTGTTGATCGCGTCGCCATAAGGCCCGAGATTCGCGGAGTTCACCGCATAGGAATCGTCGTAATACGGATTGGCGTGCTGGATCTCGATCACCAGGAAGCGTGGGAAGTTCGGCGAGTTCCATTTCTCGTAGAACGCATAGGCTTCCTGCTGCTGGATGCGGTTGTAGCCGGCGAGCCGGAAGCGCACGGAATAGTCGGGCTTCAGCTTCGGATCGGGCGGCACGGTACGGAAGCCGTCGATGTCATCCGGGAAATGGCCGTGATTGACCATCAGCGGGTAATGCGCGTTCGGATGCGCGTCGAATCCGAACGGCAGCAGCACATGGGCGCCGAGATAGACCGGCCGTCCCCAGTATTTCGACAGCAACTCGCTCTTGATGCGGATGTGCTTGATGAACGGCGTATCGGCTTTCGGTTTGATGGGACCGATCGTCTGGTCGAGTGTGAGCGGGACGCGCGCCGGGCGCGCAGCGTCGACATGGACCTTGACCGGCTTGGAATAGAGATTGCCGGGCTTCTCGTTCCAGTGCTGGCCCTCGCCCATGTCCGGCGGCAGTTTCAGCACGCGGCCATCGGCGAGATGGAATGTCTCATAACGGTTCAAAACCGCCTGTACCGTGTAGTCGCCATCCGGCAGCGTCGAGAGAGAGTGCAGCGGCCAGCCGAACGCGTTGGCGTCGATGATTTCGGTCGCGCCAGGTTCCATGCCATCGACCGTCAACCCGAACAATGCCGGCGACGAGAGCGGCTGTCTTCGGAGATCAGCGTGCGTGGTTCCGCGCTTAATCCTTTCGCCACGATCAGCGTGATATGCCCGTCAATCGCGGTGGTGCTTCTCGACGCGGGGAACGACACCGCGAAGGAGACGCTCGCAGCATGGGCCCCCGCCGCGAGCATCACGCCGGCGATGAAAGTTGCAATGCGCGCGAATACGCTCATTCGATCACCCTTCAGGATCTGCTGGAGTTTGGCGGTCATGTTCGGAGCGCACAATCGGCCGGGCGAAGATTGTTTACCTTTTCGATCTACAACCTTAACACGAACCTCTACGATGGACGGAGCATGACATGAGACGGAACGGTTGGATGCGCGCCATCGCCAGCGGCGCTCTTGCAGCGGCGATGTTGTCCTTTGTCCAGGCCGATGCGCAAACGGCGCCGGGCCAGACGAAGAAGTTCAAGACGACGGTCGACTACGTCTCGCACTTCTATCCGTTGTGGTTCACCTATTATCAGTCGTCACTCCTTTCCACGACGAATCGCCTCGCCGGGCCGGTGCGCGTCACCCCGCTGTACCAGATCGTGGTGGCGATTAATGTCGACACATACTATGCGAGCGCCTTCCTCGACACGACCAAACAGCCGGCGATGCTGACCATCCCGGCGACGACCGTGAGTTATTCGATCCTGACGCTCGATCCCTATGGCAACACGCTCGACGTGGGATTGCCCAAAGCGCAAGGCGTCTATGCCCTCACCGGACCCAACTACACCGGCAAGATCCCAAAGGCCGCGACGCGGATCGACATGCCCTACAACCACATGGTCCTCATCTTCCGCGCCGACAAATATGCGAGCACGGGCGAGAGCGAGAAGAAGGAAGCGGAGCTGTTTCGCCGCTCGCTCCAGCTTCAGACGCTCAAGGACTGGCGCAAGGATAGGACCGGCGGCAAGACCGCCATCCTGCCGGAACTGTTCTTCGCTCCGCCGTTCAAGACGGCGGCCGATGCCCTGGCGACGCGCAAGCCGCTCGACTTCCTCGCGCAGCTCCAGGCCGCGGTGCTGTCGCCCAACACGCCGCCACTCAGCGCGAAGGAGCAGAAGCTTTCCGATACGTTCAACGCGCTGTACGCCGAGAGTGGCGACATGTTCGAGTTCGCCTCCGGCACGCAGGCGGCGCACCAGCTGATCGTGGACGACTATCTGACCCACACCGACAAGAACAATTGGATCAACTTCACCAACATGGGTACCTGGAAGCCCGGTCAGTTCCTCGACCGCGCCGCGATCAGCGAGTTCATCCAGTACGGCAACAACCATTCGACCGCCGCGTATTACCAGGCGTTCAAGGACCGTCACGGCGCGGCGCTCGACGGTTCGGACGGCGCGGTCTATGTGCTGCACATTTCCAAGAAGGCGATCCCGTCGGCCGAACGTTTCTGGTCCTTCACCGCCTATACGCCGGAATCGATCGAGCTCATCCGAAACAGCGCGAAGAAATACAACGTCGCGAGCTACACACCGGGGCTCGTCTATGGCGACGACGGCTCTCTCACGCTCTGGTTCTCGAAGGTCAAGCCGTCGGAGGCTCCCGAGGCCAACTGGCTGCCTGTGTCGTCGGGCCGGTTCAACATCATGCTGCGCGTCTACGGGCCGGAAGGCACCGTGGCCAAGGGCACTTATGTGCCGCCGCCGATCGTGAAGCAGTAAGGGGAATTCAAGCCGCCTTCAGCGCCTGCTCGAGGTCTTCGCAGAGGTCGCTCGCGTCTTCGAGGCCGACGGAGAGGCGCATGAGGCCCGGGGTGACGCCGAGTTCGGCGCGCGCCTCGGGCGACAGGCGCTGATGCGTCGTCGTCTCGGGATGGGTGATGAGGCTCTTGGCGTCGCCGAGATTGTTCGAGATGTCGATCAGGTTCAGGGCGCCCGCGAAACGGAACGCGGCCGGCTTGCCGCCCGCGATCTCGAAGCTGACGATGCCGCCGCCCGCTTCCATCTGCGCGCGCGCGAGATTGTGCTGCGGATGGTCGGAGCGGAAGGGATAAAGCACGCGCGTCTCCTTGCGCTGGTTCGCGAGGAAGTCGGCGACGCGCGCCGCGTTCTCGCAATGCGTCCTGACGCGCAAATCCAGCGTCTCGAGGCTCTTGAGATGGACCCAGGCGTTGAAGGGGCTCATCGCAGGCCCGGTGTTGCGGAAGAACGCCTGAAGATGATCCTTCAGGAAGGTCTCGTCGCACAGCACCACGCCGCCGAGGCAGCGCCCCTGCCCGTCGATATATTTCGTCGACGAATGCACCACGACATGCGCGCCGAACTCCATCGGCCGCTGCAGCACCGGACTCGCAAACGCATTGTCGACGACCAGCCGCGCGCCATGCGCATCCGCGATCTTCGCAACCGCGGCGATGTCGACGATGTCCAGCGTCGGATTGGCCGGGGTCTCGAGAAACAGCATCTTGGTTTCGGGTCGCATGGCACCCTGCCATTGATCCAAATCGCCGCCATCGACCAACGTGTGCGAAATCCCGAACCGCGGCAGCAAATCGGCGATGACATAGCGGCAGGAACCGAACATCGCCTTTGCTGCGACGATGTGGTCGCCCGTGTTGAGGCCGGAGAGAAGTGCCGCGCTGACCGCCGCCATACCGCTTGCGGTGGCGCGCGCGACCTTGGCCCCTTCGAGCGCGGCCATGCGGTCCTCGAACATCGAGATCGTGGGATTGGAGAAGCGCGTGTACTGGAAGCCTTCGTCCTCGCCCGTGAACCGGCCTTCGGCCTGCTCCGGCGACTCGTAGGCATAGCCGGAGGTCAGGAACAGCGCTTCCGATGTCTCCTGAAACGCCGTGCGGGTCTGTCCGCCGCGAACGGCGATCGTGCGCGCGCGCCATTTGCCGGGCTTTTTGTTGGTCGCCATGTGCGTTTGTGACGTGCCTTGCCGCTCAGGGTCAAGTTTCTTAAGGTCGCGCCGCGTTCAAACCCCGGCCGGAGATTATGAAGACCATCAGCCATCAGACGGCGCTCGTTTACGTCATGGTTCTCGTGGCGGCGGCGGACGGGATCATCAGCGACAAGGAGCTGAAGACCATCAGCGAGTTGTCCAAAGGCCTGCCCGCGTTCCGTGAATTCGATCACAGCCGGCTGCTCGCGACTGCCCAGGATTGCGGCGCCATCCTTCAGGAGAATGAGGGGTTGGAGGCCGTGCTCGGTCTCGTGAAGGCCGCGTTACCGGAGCATCTGCGCGAAACCGCCTATTGGCTCTCGCTGGAAGTCGCGCTCTCCGACAGCCGCGTCATGCTGGAAGAGATCCGCGTGATCGAAACAGTCCGCCGCACGCTCGGAATCGACAGGCTGGTCGCCTCAGCACTCGAACGCGGTGCGCGCGCGCGGTACCAGGTCGCGTGAAGCGGCTGCTCCTCCTGCGCCACGCCAAGGCGGAACGCGGAGGCGCCGACGATCTCAAGCGCGTGCTCGATAAGCGCGGCATCAAAGACAGCGCGCGGATGGGGCGCTTCCTGCACGAGGACATCTATATCCCCGAACTGATCCTGTGTTCGAATTCGACGCGTACGCGCGAGACGCTGGAGCATCTGCTTCCAGAATTGGGTGCCACACCAAAGATCGAATATCTGGCAGAACTCTATCTCGCCGAACCCGAGCTTATTCTCGCGCTGATCCGCAAGGCGCCCGACAGCGCCGGATCGCTGATGATCGTCGGCCACAATCCGGGGCTCGAACATTGCGCGCTGGCGCTGGCGTCGGTTCCGCTCGAACGCAAGCTGCGCAAACGCTACGACGCCATGGACGAGAAATTCCCGACCTGCGCGCTGGCCGTCATCGATTTTGCGATTGAGGCATGGCGCGATGTCGTGCCGGGATTGGGCGAACTCGACGCCTTCGTGCGGCCGAAAGACCTGGAAGAAGAATAACTCTCCTTCGGGGCTCACTACGCTCGCACCTCAGGATGACGAGTTCGGAATCCCAGTCGTCCTGAGGTGCGAGCGGCAGCGAGCCCCGAAGGGCTACTTGTCGGCGTCGTGTGTAAGCCGCATGAGCGCGATCGCTGTGCGCACCGTTTCGCCGCCGAACTTGTCGTGCGCCATGCTGCGGGCTTCGCCATCGCCGAAGTGAAGACCGTCCGACGCCAGGAATGTGATGCGGAAGATGCCGAACGGTACGGCGGGCACACGCGGCTCCTTCCAGGGGTCGAGGCGCGGAAGAAGCGCGCGTCCTTTCGACAGCAGTTCCTGCGCCTTGGCGTTGATCTTCGGTGTGTCGGGACCGAACGACGCGAGTTTCTCTTCCGCGCTGATGAAACGGATGCTGCCGTCCGTGTAAACCGCAACCGTATCCGGCCCGCCGCTCGATCCCAGTTCCGCGACCACGCCCAGAAGCACCTTTGGCGGCACAGCCAGCTTGTGCGCGCGCAGCCAGTCGTAAGCGAGCATGCGCGTGCAACTTTCGACGTGCGCATCATTCGCGATCTTGCGGACGTTGGCGGCATCGGCGGGTTTCGCGTGAAGGACGCGATATAAGGGCGTCGTGGACGCGAGCGATTTGTTCTGCAGGAACAGCGCCGGCGTATCGCAGAAGAGGAGATTGTACGCGAAGTTCACGGCCTCGCTTTTGTAGGGCGTGGGTAGCGGCCTGGCCTCGGCCGCACCAGCAAACAGGGACAAGGCGATAGCAGCAATCAGACCGTAACGCATGTAATTACGCAGCTCCCAGTTTGACGGCACCGATTTCATGCACGGTGCCGCAGAATTCGCAGCGCGCGCGGACGATGCCATCCGGATCGGCAAGGCCGGCCCGCTCCTCCGGCGAATAGGATTTGAGCACCGAGGCGATGCGTTCGCCGTCGCAATCGCAGCGGAATGCGATCGGCTCGACGGGCAGCACCCGGACCTCGTCTTCGTGGAACAGCCGCCACAACAGCGTCTCCGCCGGGAGCTGCGTGTCCACGAGTTCGATATCCTCGACCGTCTTCAGGATCAGCGACAGCCGGTTCCAGTCGTCCTCGGAGCGTTTCGCATCGGGCGTCACTTGCAGCATGATCCCGCCAGCGCGCCATTGCGGCGCGCTCTTGCCGGCCTCGAACAATGGCGCCGCCGCGAGCCGCATGGCGGTGGGCAACTGCTCCGATTGCATGAAATAGGTTTCCGCGGACTCCGCGATCCCCGCAGGCGAAAGCGCGACGATGCCCTGATAGGTCTGGCCACCCGTCCGGGGCTCGATCGTGATTGCGAGCGAACCTTTACCTGCCAGTGTTTCGAAATCCGGCGCGGCACCGAGATCGGCCCCACGGTTCTCATTGAAGCGCGCGAACCCGCGCACGCCGCGCGGCTTGCCGTCGCCTTCTCCGTAATAATCCGCCGAGACCAGGTCGAGCGGACCATCGCTTTTGGTCTGTACGGTCAGGCGTCCATCGAGTTTGAGTGTCGTCCCCAGCAAGGCGCCGAGCGCGACCGTCTCACCGAGAACACGCGACGCAGCTTCGGGAAGCGCATGCGCGCTCAACGCACGGCCGGATGCCGCATCGAGGCGCACGATGCGTCCGCGCACACCGGCCGCCGGCAGATCGAACGGCAGAACGAAATCGCCGGGCGGCGCCGGTGTGTGACCTTGTGCCGACATGCGCTACGCCGTGCCTACGCGGGAGAGACGCGCGGAGATGTCCCAAAGGCGGCTGGCATCGGCATCGCTCTGCGCTTCCTTGGTCGGGGTTGCGAGCTTGTTCTTGTAGTAATAGTCGCCGCTCTTGCCTTCGACTTCCGGCGAGGACGCAAGATAGATGATGGTCCTGGCGCCCTGTTCCGGCGAGATCGCGCCGAGGGGCTTGGCGACCTTTATGACTGTCTGGAACAGCCCGCCGCTGTTGTCGCCGAAGCGCGTGGCGACGAAGCCCGGATGCAGACAGTTCGCGGTGATGCCGGTGCCATCGAGGCGCTTCGCAAGCTCGCGGTTGAACAGGATGTTGCAGAGCTTCGATTTTCCGTACACGGAGAACCCGGAATAGCGCTTCTCCGATTGCAGATCGTCGAAATCGAGCCGTGCGCCCTTGTGCGCATCCGACGCCGTCGAGACTATCCGCGCGCCGGATTTGAGGTGCGGAAGCAGCAAATTCGTCACCACGAAATAGGCCATGTGATTGGTGGCGAACGTCATCTCGAGACCGTCTTCGGTCACCTGCCGCGTGTTGAACAGCGCACCGGCATTGTTGATTAGTACGTCGATCTGAGGCTCGGACGAAACGATCTCGCCGGCCACGCGCTTCATTTCGGACAGCCGCGACAACTCGGCGATGTGGACCTTGTGGTCCGCGTTCGCATTGGCCTTGCGCAACGCAGCCAGCGTGGCATCGGCACGCGCCGGATCGCGCGCGATCAGCACGATGCGCGCGCCCTGCTTGGCGAGTTCGATGGCGGCGACCTTTCCGATACCCGAGGTCCCGCCGGTGACGACGATGGTTTTGGCGGCCATGACCTAAATCTCCTGAACGGAGCGTAGGCCCTTTAGCCGACAATCTCCAAATCGCTGAAGAAGAACTTGATCTCGTTCGCCGCCGTCTCCGGCGCGTCGGAACCGTGGACCGAGTTCGCCTCGATCGACTCCGCGAAATCCTTGCGGATCGTGCCCGCCGCGGCCTTCGCCGGATCGGTCGCGCCCATCACTTCGCGGTTCTTCGCGATGGCGTTCTCGCCTTCGAGCACCTGCACCACAACCGGGCCGGACGTCATGAAATCGACCAGCGAGCGGAAGAACGGGCGCGCGCTGTGCACGGCATAGAACGCTTCGGCCTGCGCGTTCGAAAGGCGCATGCGGCGCGACGCGATCACGCGCAGTCCCGCCTTCTCGAACCGGTCGACGATGGCGCCTGTGTGATTGCGCCGCGTGGCATCCGGCTTGATGATGGAAAGCGTGCGCTCGACGGCCATGGTGTGCTCCAAAAGATGGGAATTTGCGCGGCCTTATAGCCGTGCCCCCCGGACACGCGCAAGGCGGGCGGGTTTTGAGAGAAATGCGGTGGTTTCGAGCGTTTCCGGCCGCCTCACAATGACAACAGGATGACAGTCCTCAAGAGCGCGGCACCTATCCCGGACGGGAGCGCGATCTCGGTCGTAAGTTTCACGTGATGCGGGAAACGGCCTTATTTGAAAATGCCCGATGTGATAGGTTGCGGTGGATGGGAGGCGGGTGATGCAAAAGTTTTTCGCAATCAGCGGGTTTGCAGCTGCGGCAGCATTCGGCGCGTTGCTGTGGGCCGGATCAGCCACAGCGAAGGGAACCTACGTGACCTTCGATGAGGTCTATGCATCGGCTGTGAATGCCGCAAACACCGTGACTGGCGCGGCGCGTAGTGGCAGCGGATTTAGCGGATTTATCCGCACCATGGACGGGACAGTCACGACTTTCTCCGTTCCGGGGGCAAACCAGACTTTGCCGTCGAGCATCAACGATGCAGGTGCCGTCGCGGGTGGCTACGACAGCGGTGGCTTTATTCGCTCGCCTGATGGATCGATAACCACATTCGATATTCCCAATTGGCCCCTCGCTGGGGTGGTGAGCATGAACAATACGGGCGAGATCACGGGATTTTATAATGACGGCGTCGATGTTCACGCATTCGTTCGTGCCGCCGATGGGACTATCACGACGTTCGATGGTTCGGGGACGCCGAGCGAAACCGTTCCCGCAGCCATGAATGACAAGGGTATGATCACAGGATTCTATGGACAGCACGGTTTCATCCGCGCCGCCGATGGGACAATCACCACCTTCGACCCTCCCGGAGCGAACAGCACGGGCCCCGCCACCATAAATTTCGACGGTTCCATCTCGGGCATATATAGAGACGATAAACAAATCGAACACGGGTTTGTTCGGCAAGCCAATGGGACTTTTGCGATATTCGATATTCAGGAGTGTCCATCGCTCTATCTGATCACTGGCAGAACCGACAAGGGCGTCATGAGCGGCTATTGCCTTACAGAGTCGAAGCACACTTTTGGCTTCGTCAGAAAGCCAAACGGAAGAATCAGAAACTTGAATGCTCCGGACAGCGGCCGATCCACCAGCACGGCTGGCATGAACAGTTCGGGCGTTGTCGTCGGCAATTACCGCAATGGCAATTTCCTGTGGTTCCCGTGAATGCAGTGGGCTTCGATTTCAACTGTGCGTCAGCCTGAAACTGCGATCTTGACCGTTATCACGTAAGAATGCGCTAGAATGCCTCCATCAACGATGGGGCGTGATGATGGTCAAGGTTGCAGTCATTCAAGCCGGATCGACGCTGTTCGACACGCCGGCAACGTTGAAGACGCTGGAGCGTCTCGCGGGAGATGCCGCGCGCGAGGGCGCGAAGCTGATCGTCCTTCCCGAAGCTTTCGTCGGAGGCTATCCCAAAGGTGTCACGTTCGGCGCGCATGTCGGCTCGCGTACAGCGGAAGGCCGCGATCTCTTCCGCCGCTATTTCGAGTCCGCGATCGCGGTGCCCGGACCGGAAACGGCCTTGATCGCAGAAAGCGCGGCGAAGCATGGCGCGCATATCGTCACCGGCGTGATCGAGCGCGAGGGCGGCACGCTTTATTGCACGGTGCTTCATTTCGACGACCAGGGCGCGCTGATCGGTAAGCGCCGCAAGCTGATGCCGACCGCGAGCGAGCGGCTGATCTGGGGCATGGGCGACGGCTCGACGCTGGATGTCGTGCAGACGCCGTTCGGGCGCGTCGGCTCGGTCATCTGCTGGGAGAACTACATGCCGATGCTGCGCATGGCGATGTATGATGGCGGCGTCGAACTCTATTGCGCGCCGACCGTCGACGACCGCGATACCTGGCAGACGACGATGCGCCACATCGCGATGGAAGGGCGCTGCTTCGTGCTCAGCGCTGTGCAATATCTCACGCGCGCCGACTGTCCCGCCGATTTCCATCCCGTCCAGGGCGATAAACCCGAGACCGTGCTGATCCGTGGTGGCAGCGCGATCTATGGACCCCTGGGCGAGGTGGTGACCGAACCCGTCTATGGCCGCGAGGCGGTGATCTTCGCGGACATCGACCTGGGCAGCATCGCGCACGGGAAATACGATTTCGACGCGGTGGGTCACTACGCGCGGCCGGATATCTTCAGCCTGCACATCGACCGCCGGGCGAAAAAGGGCGTGCAGACGGTGGCGGTTCCGGAAGATTGAACCCCTGGCCTTCCGGCGGGGTCTTTGTGCTATACGCCCCGCGCCATGCTTGTCATCGACAACATCATCGTCCGCATTGCGGGCCGCGAAATCCTGAACGGCGCGAGCGCCTCGCTGCCGGCGGGGCGGCGTATCGGGCTTGTGGGCCGCAACGGCGCGGGCAAATCGACGCTGCTGAAGGTCATCCTTGGCCAGCTGCACACCGATCAGGGCGACGTGACGTGGCCGCGCGACTGGCGCATCGGCGCGGTGGCGCAGGAAGCGCCGAGCGGACCGATCACGCTGCTCGACACCGTGCTGAACGCCGACCGGGAGCGAACAGCGCTGCTAGCACGGGCCGAGCACGAACACGACGCACACGCGCTTGGCGACATCCATGCGCGGCTGGAAGCCATCGATGCCTATTCCGCGCCGGCCCGCGCCGCGAGCATCCTCGCGGGCCTCGGCTTCGATGCGGCAGACCAGCTCCGGCCCTGTTCGGAGTTCTCCGGCGGCTGGCGCATGCGCGTGGCGCTCGCGGCAATCCTGTTCTCCGCACCCGATCTTCTGCTGCTGGACGAGCCGACCAACTATCTCGATCTCGAGGGCGTCTTGTGGCTCGAGGATTATCTCAAACGCTATCGCGGCTCAGTGATCGTTGTCAGCCACGACCGCGACCTGCTCAACAGCGTGACCGAGTTCATCCTTCACCTCGAATACGAGAAGCTCACGCTCTATAGCGGCAATTACGACACCTTCGTCGAGACGCGCGCGATGCGCCGCGCCAACGACGTCGCCTTCGCCAAGAAGCAGGAGGCCGCACGCAAGCACATGCAGGCCTTCGTCGACCGATTCAAGGCAAAGGCGTCCAAGGCGCGCCAGGCACAGAGCCGCATGAAAATGTTGGAGCGGCTGCAGAAGGTGGAAGTGCCACCCGACGAATACATCGCGCCGATCCAGTTACCCAAGCCGCTGGACGCGAGCCCGCCGCTCATCACGCTGGACAATGCGCAGGTCGGCTATGATGGCCGCGCGATCCTGTCAAACATCTCGCTGCGCTTCGATCCGGACGACCGCATCGCGCTGCTCGGCAAGAACGGCAACGGCAAATCCACGCTCGCCAAGCTCCTGGTCGGCAAACTCGAAACCATGGGCGGGGAGATCGTGCGCGCGCGCAAGCTTGTGCCCGGCTATTTCGCCCAGCATCAGATGGACGAACTGGACGGCACGGCGACGCCGGTTCAGACGCTGGCGCGTCACCGCCCGAAGATGACGGAGACCGAACTGCGCACGCGGCTGGGCTCTATGGGGCTCACCGGCGACAAGGCGCTGACAAAGGTGGGCAGCCTCTCCGGCGGTGAACGCGCGCGGCTGATGCTGACCATCGCGACGCTCGACCGGCCCAACCTTCTCATCCTCGACGAGCCGACAAACCATCTCGACATCGACGCGCGCGAGGAGCTGCTTGTGGCGCTCAACGATTTCGAAGGAGCGGTCGTGCTCGTGAGCCACGACCGCCGCTTGATCGAAGGCACGGTCGACAGACTCCTGCTGGTCGCCGACGGCAAGGTCGAGCCGTTCGATGGCGACCTCGACGATTACCGGCGCTTCCTGCTGTCCGGCGAGAACGTACCCACGCGCCGCGAAGAACCGGCGGCCAAGCAAACGAAGGAAGATGCCCGCCGCGAGGCCGCCGAGAAGCGCAAGGCGCTCCGCCCGCTCAAGGAGAAGGTCGAGATCGTCGAGGCGCAGATGGCGGAGCTGAACCGCGAGATCGCCAAATACGACAAGGCGCTCGCCGATCCGCTGATCTTCACCCAGGACCGCGCGAAGGCCACTGCGGTCTCGAAAAAGCGCGCCGAAGCCCAACGCAAACTCGAGGCCGCGGAGACGCGCTGGCTCGCTGTGAACGAGGAATACGAAACCGCGATGGCGGAGGTTTAACTCCACTTGTCATCCCCGGCCGAGCATTGCGTCAGCAATGCGAGGGAAGGGGACCCAGGTGGAAAGAACGAGATTAGTCTACCAACCTGGGCGCTCCAGATCTGCTCGGACCTGGCAGGCGGTCCCCTTGACTTCGCATCGACGCGATCGCGGGTAGTGTCCTAATCTGAATTCAGTTGACGGAGCAACCTGAGGACCTCCGTCATATCTCAACATCGCTTGTAGCGCCGCAAAATCTCACGATGCGTATGCAGATGCGCCGCTTTACACGCCTCACGAAGTGGCTTCTCAAAGAAGCTCGAAAGCCTCAAGGCTGCGGTAGCGCTGCACTTTGCGCACTACAACATGGCGCGCATCCATTGCAGCCTGCGGACCACGCCTGCCATGGCAGCTGGTGTCGAAAACCGGCTCTGGACGTTGCAGGAACTTGTGGAGCAGACTTTCCGCTAAGGCGGGAGGGTTTCGTGGGCGCGATAAGCATCCTTCAAGTTTTCGTCTTTGTCTTCGTGCTGGCTCTTTTCTTAGTGCCGCTTGGCAAGATCATGGGCCGTGCTGGTTGGAGCCCGTGGATGGCTCTACTATTCCCCATCCCAATTGTCGGAATTGTGCTTCTCTGGTCGTTCGCCTTCGCCAGATGGCCCGCTTTGGATGGCCGAAATTGAAATTAGGACACTACCCGATCGCGTCGATGCTCGCCGGATGACAGGGAGCTACGCCTTCAACGCGGCGCGGGCGATGTCGCCCCATTGTTTTTGTTGGCCACGATAACGGCTTGGTGCGCCGTCGAGGTTCTTGACCACCTGCGTGTAGAGCGCGCGCGCTTCGTCGCGGCGGCCCATCTTGTCGAGCAGCGACGCGTAACGCACGCGCGCCTCTTCGCCTGCGAAAGAGGGAACAAGGCGCCGGTACTCGTCCGCGGCTTCGTCGTTCTTGCCCTGAAGCTCCAGGGCGCGCGCATAGATCATGTGCGCCTCCTCCGACGAGAATTTCGGATCGGCGGCTTGCAGCGTGTCGAGCGAGGCTTGCGCGCCCGCACCGTCGCCGTTCAGGAATTGCGCGCGCGCGATGCCCACCAGCAAAGCCGGATCGGTCGCGAATTGGCCCTGCAGCGCGCTCTGATAAAGCTCGATTGCGTCCGCGTATTGGCCGCGCTGGACAAGCTTCTCGGCGAGGGCGCGCTTGGCGTCGACCGAGCCCACCATCTCCACCTCGCGCATCGCGGCGCGGAAATCCTTGTTGGGATCGATGGCGCGCGCGGCGCCGCGTTTGAAGGTCTGCGCACCCCGGCTGCGGAACAGAGCCGGCACGACCACCATGAAGAGATAGATCAAGGGCCCGATGCCCGGCAGGAACACCATCACATAAATCCACGGAAACACATTGCCGGTGCGGATCGAGTGCACCACGCACAGGACGAGAAGTCCGAGCGAAATCAGCCCGATGGGCGAGGTGAGATATCCAAGCAGTCCGAACAAAGAGAAGCCTCCAGTCTAGGGCCGGTTTAGCAAGGGCCGGATGCCTGGTAAACCGCTCGCGGCGATCGACTTCTCAGTGCCGATGTTGCATGGGACTGAAATAATCAGCCCTGCTTCTCGAACTTCCCGCTGGGGCTTTCCTTCCAATAAGTCACGTCATGCCCTGCGGCCTTTGCGTCCTTCCATGATGCGCGCGCCCGGCCCAGCATGTCCGGATCGCGGCCATCGAACATCACCACGATGCGGGTGAGATCGCCGGTCCTGTCCCACGCCGGCGGCACGGCGCCTCCGACCAGAAACAAGACATTCGCCGCGTTCGGGATGGCATCCTCGACCGTGATCAGCACCGGCTGCTTTTGGGGATTGCCGTCGCCCATCTGCGCATGCGGCAGGAAGCTTGCGTCGTCATAGGTCCAGAGCAGATTGTCGATGGCATCCACGCGTTCAGCGGATTCACAGCGGATCGCCGCCCGCCACCCGCGCTCCAGCGTGCGCTCGATCAGCCCCGGCAGCACGTCCTCCAGCGCGCGGCGTTCGAGATGGTAGAAGAGAGTCTCGGTCATCAGCCCAGGCCGTTGAACGCAAAATGCGAAAACTTGTTTGTCGCCGGATCAAATTCGACGCCGAAGAAGTCCGGGCCGCCGTCGCAGACTCCTTCCACCTGAACGCGCCACTCCGGTTGAGGCCTGCTCTTTTCATGCTCAATGATGAGCGGGGGGAAAGCGTTCACGTAGATGATCTTGTGGCCGCCAACGATGAATCCACCGTACTGGCGCCAGAACTCCCGTGAGCGGCTTGGATGTTCTCCACGTTTCGCAAGAGCATTATCCAGCGCTTCCGGCAGTCGCGCTTCCAATTGCGCGATCTGAGCGGCGCTGGGCGTCCACGTCCCCTCCACCGGCCCAGGAACGCCGCGACTGCATTGATGGAGCAAGTCTCTCGCTTTTGCCTCGGGAAAAACGGCGCCGTCCTTCGGATCGAGTGGCGGCAATGCCGAAGCGGGCATCGCAAGAAATCCAACTGCGAGCCATGCAAGCCAGTGGACGCCGCGCACCCTCACCCCTCGTAATGCTCCGCCACCAGACGGTCGAGCAGGCGCACGCCCCAGCCGACCCCCCAGCTCGGGATCAGCGATTTCTGTTCGCCGTCCTGCCAGGCGGTGCCGGCGATATCGAGATGCGCCCAGGCCTGTCCCTTGTCGATGAAGCGCTGCAGGAACTGCGCCGCCGCGATCGATCCGGCGTGCGTCGAGCCGGTGATGTTTTTCATGTCGGCGATCTTGGACTTGATCATCTTGTCGTAGCCGGGACCGAGCGGGAGGCGCCACACCGGCTCACCGACCGACTGTCCCGCATCGTGGATCCGTCTCGCGAGCTTGTCGTCGTTGGAGAACAGACCTGCGTGCTCGGAACCAAGCGCTACCATGATCGCGCCGGTGAGCGTCGCGAGATCGATCACGAAGGCAGGTTTGAAATTGCGCTGCGTGTAGGTGAGCGCATCGGCGAGCACGAGGCGGCCTTCGGCATCGGTGTTCAGCACTTCGATAGTCTGGCCCGACATCGACGTCACCACATCGTCGGGACGCTGCGCCTTGCCGTCGGGCATGTTCTCGACAAGGCCTATAACACCGACCGCATTCACGCGCGCCTTGCGCGCCGCGAGCGTGCGGATCACGCCCGCGACCGCCGCGGCACCGCCCATGTCGCCCTTCATGCCAATCATGCCCGCGCCGGGCTTGAGCGAAAGTCCGCCGGAGTCGAAGCACACACCCTTGCCCACGAAGGCGACCGGCGCGTCCTTCTTGCGGCCGCCGTTCCAGCGCATGACGACAAGCTGGCTCTCGCGTTCGCTGCCCTGCCCCACGCCGAGCAGCGCGCCCATGCCAAGCTTCTTCATCTGCGCTTCGCCCAGCACTTCGACGGCGACGCCGAGCTTGGCGAGCTGCTTCGCGCGGTTCGCGAATTCTGCCGGTGACAGGATGTTCGGCGGCTCGTTGACGAGATCGCGCGCGAGGAACATGCCGCCCGCCAGCGCTTCGAGCGTGGGCCACGCCTTCTTCGCGCCCGCGGCGTCGGCGGTCGCGATGGCGACCTTCTTCAACTTGGTTTCGTGATCGGCGAGATCCTTGGTGCGGTAGCGATTGAAGCTATAGCTCTTGAGCTGTGCACCCATCGCCAGATGCGCCGCCAATTCCGCGGGCTTCATCTTCGCGCCTTTGGGAAGATCGATCTCGAACGTGATCGCGGTTTCGCCCGTGCGCGACACGCGGCCGAACGCATCGGCGGCGGTGACTTCCGCCGCGTTGCCGTTGAATTCCGATGCCTTCCCTAGTCCCATTAAAAGGATGCGCGACGCGGCCACACCCGATGGCGCGAGCAGTTCGAGCATCTGGCCCTTCTTGCCGGTGAAGCGGCTGACCGACAGCGCGCGCTTGATCGCGCCGCCGCTCGCCTTGTCGGCTTTGGCAGCAGCAGGCGTCAGCACAGCATCCTCCAGCGCACCAACGACCCAGGCTCCTGTGGCCACCGGATAAGGCGCAGTAAAGGAAATTTCCATAGTCGTTTGTCCGTTCCGAGGGTGTTGCGGGATGTCTTATGGCTGAAGTTGGAACGCGGTGCCAACCAGGAAGCCGCCATTCGGTCCGCCACTCTCAGTCGTTCCGTATAGAAGGCCTGACGGGTCCTGGATGACGGCGGCGGAGGGGTTCGCTCCGTCGGCACAATTGGCGAGCGCACAGAAGCTGTAGACGACGTGATAGGACGCGCCGCTGATACGGAACACGGTACCGGCCCTCAGGCCGAATTGATCCAAGCCCAGATTGGCGCCGCCGAAGAAGGTCGTTCCATAGAGATCGCCTGCCGCATCGAGCATCAGACCGGCCTCCGGCGTATCGCCGTCCGTGCAATCCCTTTTCTGGCAGAAGGCGTAGACGACGCTCTCCTGCGAGTCGGCGCCGGCCGGCACGATCTTGTAGACCGTCCCGCAACCACGCCCCTTCTCTGCGTGGCACGGCTTGCCCCCACTTTCGGTGACGCCGAACAGATTTCCCGCGGCGTCGAGGACAAGACTGCCTCGGGGCGCAGAACCATCGGCGCATTTGTCGGCCGTGCAGAAAGTATGCAGCACGGTCTCTGTCCACTTACCGCCATCGGCAGGTGAAAGCTCGAAGACAACACCCGCACCGAAACGGAAATGAGTCGCGGCAACGCCTCCGGAATAGGTCGCGCCATAGAGATTGCCCGTTTCGTCAAGGATCACGCCCGCGACCGGCGAGTCCCCGTCGGGACACGGCGAACTACCGTTGGCGCAGAAGGAATAGAGCACCGTCTCTTTCCAGACCTGACCGTGCCGCGAGAGCGCGAAAACGACGCCGGCATCTCCATCGCCGCCAAATCCTGTCGTCCCGTAGAGCGCCGACCCGCCATCATATGCAGCACCCGCAGACTGGCCCGCATAAGCGAGACCGCCGTTCGGGAACGCGCCCGCACCCGTGTCGGAACAGAACGCGTGAAGCTTGTTCAGCGTCCAGCTTCCGCCGTGTCGCGGGCGCACGAGTTCGAAGATGCTGCCGCACTGTCCGTTGCCGCCTTCGCTGATCGCGCCATAGAGATTGCCCTTCGTGTCGAGGATCAACGGCCCATCCGGCCAGAAGCCGACGGTGTCGTGATCGAAGGTGTAAAGGCGCGCGTAGTCGTACTTCCCGTTGCCCTTGCGCTTCAGCTC
>Ga0105239_10001204_pt1 | contig 35365 bp, 26 predicted proteins | sample KBSC44metaG_FD_92761 | JGI IMG/M metagenome (GOLD analysis project Ga0105239, IMG submission 92761) | Corn rhizosphere microbial communities from Kellogg Biological Station, Michigan, USA - KBS C4-4 metaG | ecosystem: Host-associated > Plants > Roots > Rhizosphere > Soil | place: Michigan, USA... | reverse complement strand
TCCGGCAACCCCAGCAAAAGCAATGGAAAAGTCAAAATTCTTATAATCCAGTCCCACATTGAAACCATAGCTGACCTTTGGCAGATAGCTTCCCATATTGATGCGGTCCTTATCATCCAGTATGCCATTGCCATCCTGGTCTTTATAGATGGGAAATCCCGGCTGTATTTTTGACGTGGCCGTGGCATTATAAGCGGAAGCAATAGGGTCCTTATCTATTTGATCCTGATTTTGGTATATGCCGACAAACTGGTAGCCATAAAAGTAGTTGATCGGTGATCCGACGGTGATACGATTGGGGAATTCGGCAGTCCACTCCGGAAAACCGCTGGTTGAGCTGCTAAGAGAACCTATGCTGGTGACTTTATTTTTCAATGTGGAAAAATTGGCTCCGATCTGGTAACCCAATTTGCCTACTCTGTCGCTCCAGTTCAATACCACGTCAAAACCACTGTTCACCATGTCGGCCCAATTGCCATAAATGGATGTATAAGTAAATGGGAACGGTCTGTTAAAAGCAGCTCCGGTAGTCTTGCGGTTATAATAGTCAACAGAACCCTTTAGCCTGCTGTTCAATACTTCAAAATCGATACCGCCATCCCATTCTGCAGTAACTTCCCAGGCCAGGTTCGTAAAGAATCTGTTAACGGTATAACCCGGAACATATGTGCCATTGGCTCCGGCTGTACTACCAAATACAGCCGAGTAATCTGTTCCCTGGTTAACGATGGCATATCCGGCGTTGGCATTGACGCCGTCATTGCCTAGTTTACCCCAGCTGCCCCGCAACTTTAAAAGATCGAAGATCTTTTGACCCTTCATAAAATCCTCCCTGCTTATGACCCAACCCAGACCTACGGAGGGGAAATAGCCCCATTTGGTTTGGTATTTTGAGCTGCCATCTGCACGGAAGGTGGCGGTAAGCAGGTATTTATTGTCAAAATCATACGTACCGCGGGTAAAGTAGGATATGTTCGCATTGCGGCTGCCATTCTCATTATAATAAGAGGCATCGCGGGTGCCCTGACCCACATACCAGGCTTCTTCAATATCAGGCACATTATCCGCCGCTACAATGGTCTGTCTCCATCGGTCTTCCCTGGTAGACTGGCCCAATAACAGGCTCCAGTGATGCGGACCTGTACCATCTCTGTATGTAAACAGATTGTCTAAAATGTAATTGGTATTACGCTCCTGTGTAGAGATTAAATGGGAGACAGTAGTGTCCGTTCCTGGTCCCAGATTACGCATGGGGCTGTATTGAATTTCCGACTGGGAACTATATAGCTGGCTCAGTTGCGAACGAAAGGTAATTTTGTTCTTCCAGAAGCCGGCTTCAATATATATGGCGGGCAATACCTGGAATGCTTTGACCCTGTCGTAATTATAATAGGCAGCGGCTACAGGATTTGCATCATCCGGTCTCCCGATTACTGAAGCTGCCGTAAATTTTACCGGGAATGCGTTGACGTTGGTGCTATCATACACAGGGAATAGAGGCGATGATGAGTAAGCCGACGCAAAAGCGGAACTTACAGGATTAAATGTAGTGGAGTTGTTGACATGTGCTGTAAATCCTATTTTCAGCCATGAGTACGCTCTGGCCTCCATTTGAAGGCGGATATTATATCTCTTGAAGTTGTTCAAAGCATCCATAATGCCATTCTGATAAGTATAATTGAAGCCGGCAGAGTAAGTCACCTTGTCGCTGCCTCCCTGCACGTCGATTCCATTATTGGTCATCAAGGCCTTGCTTCTCAACAATTCGTCATACCAGTCGGTACTCGTGGTCGGATTAAGTCCGCTGCCCCCGAATTTTTGCGCCGAAAGCATGGCCGTACCGCTGTCCTGGGCAGATTGCCGTCCCAGCGAGAAGGCGGTATATTCCTTTCCATTAGCCATTTTAAGCCTGTGGGCGGGCGTCTGAAAACCAACATACCCGTTGTAGGTAACCCTGGTTTTCATATTGAGGCTTCCCTTTTTTGTTGTAATAAGCACAACCCCATTGGCCGCGCGAACGCCGTAAATGGCTGCTCCCGACGCATCTTTAAGGATAGACATTTCCGCAATATCATTCGGATTGAGGAAACCAATATCCTTGACAAACATTCCGTCAACCACATATAGCGGACTTTCATTGTTAAAGGATCCCACTCCCCGGATCCGCACATTGGGCGAGCTGCCCGGAGCTCCGGTGCTCACTACCTGTACGCCCGGAACACTACCCTGCAGCGCCTCCATAGGTGTGGCAGTAGTTCGTTTGAGCATGTTCTCGGTATTCACCGTTGTAACAGGAGCAGTCAGATCTACTCTTTTTTGAGTCCCATAACCGATGACAATTACTTCGTTCATCTGGCCGCGGGATGGGGCCAGTCTGATCAGAACACCATCTGAAATGGCAACTGTCTGAGAGCCAAAGCCAACGGCGGACACAACCAATGAATCCGTGGCCAAAGGGACAGAGAGGGTGAACGAACCGTTCGTGGATGTGGTAGTTCCCCTCGTAGGGTCATTCTTGGTTACAACAGACGCTGATGCCAGTGGCTCGTCTTTGTCGTTTACTACCCTACCGTTGATCAGTCTGTTCTGGGCTTGCGTAGATAAGTGTGTACCCCATAATAATAATGAGGTTACAAACACCTGGGCGAGTGTTTTTTTCATATGCTAGCTAGTTTCTCTTAAAATAGCCAAAAATTGCGTCTTTTCCAAAAAACATAGCATTCACAGCATTTGCTTAAACTTGCCGTCACTTTATGTATTGTAAGTAACAACCGGTAACTCATTAAAAATTAAATCTTCTGAAAAAATCTTCATCAAAAGGATGTAGCCAGGCATAATGCAAGGGTATATCGGGGTAAGTCTCAATAAATTTTTTGTACTTGGAGGGTTTGATCTGAGCTTCATCGTATTTCAATTCAATGGCTATAGGATTTTCTTTTTCAGGCAATACGAAATCCACTTCATTCCCATCCGCTGTTCGCCAGTAATATATGGAATCTGAGCCGCACTTGTCTGTGAGAATTCTGAAATACATATTTTCCCAAAGTTCTCCTTTATCCGTTCGTAAAGGGATTTGTTGGAAATTGTTGAGCAGACAATTACGCAGGCCGTTGTCCAGCAGGAATCCCTTAGGCATTTTCGTTAACTCTTTTCTCAGATTGCGGAAATATGGCTTTACCAATACCAGATGAAAGCACTTCTGTAAGATATGCAGATAGTTGTTTACAGTAGTGGTTTTAATTCGAAGTGTAGCCGATAGTTCATGTACATTAACCAGAGAACCGCATTGTTCCGCAAGGAGCCTGAACAAATGAAAAAACGCCGCTTCATTCTGCACTCCAGACTCCAAAATATCTCTTTTGACAAATGAATCCCTGATCTCTTTCAGTTTTTCGATCTTCTCCTTCCTGTCAGGTTCGGTAATAATTGCTGGATAACCTCCATATAACATGTATGATTCCCATTCCTGTCGGAGATAGTCCAACTGGGAAGTTTTAGCTCTTTCATTGGACAGTATTCTTTTTAATTCGTCTAATAGCTCATCCTTGCCATTCAACTGCAGATATTCGTTAAACGAACAGGTCAACAATTGAAAGACCCTTTTTCTGCCTGCAAGCGAATCTCTGAAATGATCATCAATATAAAAGGCGCTACTTCCGGTTGCAACGATCTTAACCTTTTGGACATGCTCATCGTACAACAACTTTAAAAAATTGGAAGGGTCATCCAGGTATTGTATTTCATCGACAAAAGCTATCACTCTTTCCTCCACATCAGGCAGGTAATCCAGCAAGTTCAACGGTTGTTCGTTCAGAATCGAAAGGACGTCTTTATTTTCAAGGTTCAGAAATATGCAGGGAAGGGACTGTTCTTTGCAGTGCGTTTCCAACTGACGAAGCAATGTAGACTTACCGGTTTGCCGGGCACCGGTCAGAATAGAAAACTCCCTCTTTTCCAGATGAGTCACTAATTGGTCAAATAATGCCCTCTTCACGTTTTTTGTACAAATTTAATTAAATATCCGATATTTTATACCGTATATAATCAAAATTATCGGATATTTTATACCCTACCAGGGCTAAATTGTCGAAATCAAGTCACCTCCCATACCCATCTCAGCATCATCACATTCACCTTCTCATGCAAAATTAGCATTGGCCCGGGCAGGATGTTTACGCTTCAGGACCAGTTCCTGAATTACATGAGGCTATGCATCGGCCTCCCCTGGTCAGACGATTAAAGATCCGAATACGACAAATTGGGGACCTGGCTAAGATAATTTTAACCACACAGCGCTACTTGTAAACGCTGAACTTTTGCTTATACTCTAGCGGACTCAGTCCCGTATTCTTTTTAAAAACATTCCTGAATCCCTTTATATCTGAATATCCAACGGAATACATAACCTCGTGGACACTCTTTCTTCCGCTTTCCAGTTGACGCTTTGCCAGTTCGACCTTCATCTTTTGTATATACCCGATAGGGGAATGATTGGTCGCTTTCTTAAACCGCCGCACAAAACTGCGCCTGCTGATAAGAAATCGGTCCGCCAGTGCCTCCACCGAAAGCTTTTCCACGACATTCTTTTGGATATACAGCTGAACATTCTTGATATCTTCGTCATCATGATCCATATGCCCTTCGAAAAGTACAAACTGGGATTGCGAAGTCCGATCGATATCTATCCCTAATACCTTGGATGCATACAACGCCGCCGCCCGCCCGCTAAACTTCTCCACGAGATAAAGAATAAGGTTGAGCGAAGAATTACCACCACCCGCGGTATACAGCCCCCTGTTATCTGTGATGATCTTATCGATGCGCAAATGAACATCCGGAAATGCTTTGACGAATTCGTTCTCCGCTTTCCAATGCGTCGAACATTCCAGGCCCGAAAGAAGACCGGTCGCCGCTAGCAAAAACGCACCCGTACAAAGACTGGCAATCTCAGCCCCCTCCTTATACTGCCCGACCAGCCATTGCAACAGACCCTCATTCGCCGCCGCGACATAGCGCTCAGGATCATAAATACCGGGAATAACGATAAGATCCAGTCTCCGGCTCTCCGAAAAATGTTCGACAAAGTCGATCTTCGTTTTGAAATGATTGAAATGCTGAGGAATGTCAATACCAATAACAGTGATAGCATACCGGGCCGCGGCTCCATTGATCAAGGCGTAATTATTCGCCTGGTCCAGTATTTCGATGGCCCCGAAAAGGGAACCCATCTTTGCATTCCCATCCGGTATAACAAACCCAACCGTTTTCATGAAGTCAAAATTAGCACATAGAAATGGCATATTTGACCCTTAAGAATGTCATTTTTCTACCCCCTTGAAGTCATAGCCTGCAACGAACTTTGGGTCATTAAACAACATTTAAAACTCAGTTTATGCCAGTATGCGTAATCGAAGGCCCCGCCGGCCTTTCCCAAAAAGCCAAAGGAGAATTGATCACCAACGTCCTTCAGGTGCTGGTCGACACCTACAAAATGGTGGATGATAGAGTCTATATTAATGATTATGAATTGCAAAATGTAGGGTATACCGACTATGACCCGAATGCCGAAAATTGGAACGTCCAATCGGCGCCGGCAAAGATCGTATGCACCATTATTGCGCCTCCCGGTCTAAAGCACGAATCAAAACGGAAGTTGTTCAGAGACCTCACCAACAAAGTAGCCCAAACTTACCAGATCGACGACCAAAGAGACATCCTGGTATTCCTGAATGAGCACCCCCTCGACAACGTCGCCTCCGCCGGATATATTCAAATGGAAAATCCCGCTTTCGAATCTCCCGCGACCGCATAGTAATAGCAGCCGGGCACCCGCCCGGCTTTTTTATTTACCGGCATCCCTCACCAACAACACCGCATCCGCCACAACCTTCCCATTCGCCCCCTTATTACTAATCCCCACATAACCCCCGCCCTTTTCCAATCTATACCTCCCACACTCCACCCACTCCCCCGAAGTCTGTCCCTCCACCTGCAGCTTCCCCGTCGGCACAGCTACCCTCCTCTCCTTCCCCCCTGTAACAACCGTCACCCCAGTCACAGAACTCGCACCCTGCACCTTCGCCACATAGATATACAACTTATAACTCCCCGCATCGGCCCCCGCAAACCTAAACCTCACCTCACCAGACGCCTGCCCCCCGACCAACCGCGAAAATCCATAACAATCGTGCTTTTCATGAGTCCAATCCCCCACCACCGTCACCGCCACACTGTCATCATTGTCCACCAATATCTCCGGGGTGCTGCCATCCGCCAAAGGATCACGAACAAGCGTGTCCCTGATCGCCCCCGCATCCACTTCCTGTACCGATACCCGCCGGTCGATCGCCATCGCAGCCGCTATAGCACAAGACTGCCCCAGCTCCATAAATACGGGCTCCATCCTGATCGACCCATACGCAATATGACTCGCCGAAAGACAGACCGGCACCAACAGATTCCGACACTCTGAAGCCTTAGGCACCAACGCCCGGTAGGCAATAGGATAAGGCGGAAATCCCCCGATCTGCACATCCCCCTCATTCTTTACCATCCCGTTAACCACTATACGCTGACAATTATGCGAGTCCATCGTATACGCGGCCAGCCCAACCCCATCCACTACCGTCTCACGCCCCTCACAGTTCGCCTGCGTCATCACATATGCACCCTGCATCCTCCTCGCCTCTCGCACATACATTTGCGGGGTCCAGTGACCGTTCTCAGTATATTCATCCTTCGGATACCCCCATTCCAGCATCAGCTTCCGCAACCCCTCGGGCATCCGCCGGTCATGCCCAATAAAATACAGCAACCCCTTGGTATATTCCGTATGCGCCAAAGCGATCCGCCTGCGCTCGGCATAACCCGCCTCCGGATAGTCATAGTTCATCCCGATCATATCCGTCGAAAAAGCGCCGTTATTGTTAATATCCGTCTTATGTCCAGGCAGCAGATCAAACTTCAAGATCCCCCGCAGATCACCCACCGGCTTAACAGCCAATAACCGCAACAGCAGCTCATATCTCGTGGAATCATACCCCGCGGGCCGCGTAATAGCGATACGATTGGCCGGCTCATTGGTCAGACAGATCCTGTAATTATAGCTCTGTACCTTCTTATCCCCCGTCCCCTGCGGATCCAGTCCCCCCGAACTGATACCCCATAACAGCCCGCTGGAAGGATCACCCGGCTTCTTATAAGGATCAACGCCGTCCGGGAACTGATGCTTTTCCCTCAGCTGAACGCCGTTATACGTCTCACCATACAGCGCATTAGCCTCACGCCCCACCGTGTACGATACCCCCGCCCGGGCCATCAGATCTCCCTCGTAGCTGCAGTCGATAAACATCGAAGCCGCCACCACCAGCGATGGCTGCAACCGAACGCTTCGGATCACACCCCCTTCCTTAGACACGCTAATCAGGCTATGCCCATACACCACCTTTACCCTCCCTTCGCTGATATACTGCTTAAAAACTTTCTCCGCCACGCCCGGCTCAAATATCCACTGCTCCAGCTTCCCATAATGCCTCCCCACCCGCCGGTAAAAATCCAGCGACAACCCCTTGATCGCATATTTATTGCCGATATCTGTATACCCCAGCCCGCCCGAGCTAAGGCCGCCAAGGCGCTTTCCAGGTTCCACGAGCAGGACCTTCTTATGCATTTTCGCAGCCGTATAAGCCGCAATGACACCGGCGGAAGTGCCGCCGTACACGCAAATGTCAACATCTGTCTGGGCAAGCGCAACGCTACGGCCCGCAAGACAGAAGAGCAGAATAGTAACAACCGTTCTCATAAATTAATATCCAGGATTTTGATCCTTTGCCGGATCGATGGCTTTATTGTAATTGTATTCAGTAGTCGGTATCGGCCAAAGCAAATGCTTATCCGCCACGGTGATTCCCTTAATATTCTGTATCACCTGCTTCACGATGCCCATACGCTTGAGGTCCAGCCACCGTTTGCCCTCCGAGCAGTCCTCATACCCCCTCTCCCGCTGCACAAGGTCGAGGAAAGCATCAGACGAACTGTAATCCGCCAGCGCAAAGTCCACCGTCGGATCCGCCACGCCCGGGTCTTTCCCATAAGCCCTCCTATGCACCATGTTCAGCTTCTCCATTCCATCCGCCGTCGGCCCATTGTTGGCGCGACACTCAGCTTCCGCGTAAAATAACAAAAGATCCGCGTACCTGTACATCGGGTAGTCATTACCCGCAGCCGTCACCGCCTGCCTGTCGACAAATTTCCTGTTCAGCACCGTCGTAGCCCCCAGACCAAAAGTCTGGCTATACCAGTTATAGGTATATCGGAGGTCGCGCCTGTCCCAGTTCAGCAATACCTTGTTCTTGACAGAGTCGCTGTAGAACGTATAGTAGCCGCCCGGCGGATAATAGCCGGAGTTGGGATAGAACGCATATATCGGATACTGCCAGCCCTGACCCGGAGTAGTACGGGAGAACTTCAGATAGAAGATCTCTTCTGTGGAAGAGACGACATCCGGTCCATATAATTTGTCGAGATCCGATACAGCCCCCACCTTCACCAGCGAGAACTTACCCGAACCAACAACCGCCTTAGCCTCGGCATCTGCATCGCCATTCCGACCCAGCCATAGATAGACCTCGGACAGCACAGTCTTCGCAGCCCACTTCGAAGGCGCGCCCACCAGCCTGCCCGCATCGGGAAGATTGGACTCGGCGAATTGCAGGTCGCTGACGATCAGCGCATACACATCCGCCGCCGCACTGCGCTTCACATTGATCGAGTCCATATTCGTCTCCGTCCGAAGCGGCACCCCCGCCCAGTTACGGACCAGGTAAAAATAGTTCAACGCCCGCAAGAATTTCGCCTCCGCCAGATACCGCGCCTTATCAGCATCAGCAACAGAAGAGGCCAGCGGGATCTTCTGCACCATAATATTGGCATTCCGGATGGATAGATAGAACAGATTCCACATACCGGATACCCTGCTGATATTGGTATTGTCCAACCCCTGATAGGCATTGAGGACAGCATGGCTGCCCCGCCCGTAAAAATAATCGGCATAACATTCCAGCTGCGTCTGGTAAAGAGCTCCCAGGCCCCCGCCATCCCGCAAAGGTGTATAAATGGCATTGAGACCCGCTTCCACTTCCGCAGGCTTTTTATAAAAATTCTCCGCCGCAATGGATTCGGGATGTTCCTCCAGCGTCTTCTTACAGGACGCCACTCCCATCGCTGCTCCAACCAACAAAATATATTGATATCGCATAAATTAAAATTTAATGATCAAAAGCCACAACGGATGCCGAACGTCATCGACTTGTACGTCGGATAGGTGTAATAGTCTATTCCCTGCATATACGAGCTGCTCCCACCATAGGTATTGATGTCCGGATCATACCAGGAATACTTCGTCAGCGTGATCAGATTCTGTCCGCTGGCATACAGCTGCAGACTCCTGCACCACCCCAGACGCCAGCTGCTGACCGGCAGATTATAAGCCAGCTGAATGTTTCGACATCGGAGATAAGAACCGTCCTCTACAAACCTGTTGGATATATTTCCCGACAGACTCCTGCTGACCCTGGGATATTTCGCATTCGTATTGGCCGGCGTCCAGTGGTGATTGAATTGATCCTGCGTCAGGTTAAGCCCCATGCCCAGGTCCAGCGAGGAAGCCATATTCAGGTCATAAGTATCATTGCCCTGCGTCCCCTGGATAAAGACCGTCAGCTCGAAACCCTTATATCCGAGCACGGAACTTAGGCCATACGTGAACCTGGGATTGGGATTCCCGATATAGGTCTTGTCATCCGCGGTGATCTTCCCATCCTTGTTCCTGTCCTCGTACTGGATATCTCCCTTCGAAGTATAGCCGATCTCCTTATAGCCATAGAATACGCCAAAAGGCTGCCCTTCCCTAAGCAGATTGACAAAATCGCTCAGACTACCCGTATAGATCGTCCCCCCATAGATATCCTGGTGCTGGTAGAGCTTGACCACCTTGTTACGGTTGAAAGAGATATTCCCGGCTACCGTCCACTTCACCGGCCCCTTGAAAATATCCGACTCCACGCCAATCTCAAGACCCTTGTTCTGTACCTCGCCGACATTCTGATACGTAGTGAGATACCCCATCGACGAAGGCAGCGTCACCCTGTTCAGCAGGTTCTTCGTTTTTTTGACATAGACGTCCGCTGTCAGCCGCAGCCTGTTGTTGAGAAAACCCGCGTCGACACCGGCGTCCCATTCATCCGTTGTTTCCCATTTCAGCCTCCCCGGCAGCACCGTACTGGGCGCATAGGTCGTATTCAGCGCATCCCCGAATATGGTATATCCCGATGACAGCTGATTCAGGGTCTGATAGGGATTGACCGCCGTGCTACCCGTAGCGCCATAGCTGACCCTCATCTTCAGATCGGAGACAACGTTCGAGCTTTTGAGCCACGGCTCGCTGGACATATGCCAGGCAAGCGCCGCGGAAGGGAAATTGCTCCATTTGTCACCCTGGGAATAGCGCGATGATCCGTCGCGACGATAGCTCACCGTGGCCAGGTACTTATCCGCATAGCTGTAGTTGATCCTTCCCAGCCAGGAGAGCAGCGCCCATTTCTGATAGCTGCTACCCGGGATACCAGGCGTCGCAGCCGAGCTCAGTCCACCGGTCTGTATCACGTCGCTGAGAAAACCCGTCCCCGATCCGTTGAGGGTAGTGGTCACATAGTCCTGATAGGTAAAGCCCCCGGTAACAGACAGTCGGTGATCGCCAAAACTCTTCGAATAAGTGACAACGTTCTCGTTCAGCAGGCTTGTCGTCTGCGCCGTGCCGATACTCGCGCTCCCCGGTGAATTGGTGGTGGGCTCGATATTCGCATAATAGTCGCTCCGGCTGTTCTCATTCTGGATACCCCCCGAGATACGGATCGAAAGGTCCTTGATCGGTCGGATGGTAAGAGCCGCATTCGAGAACACCTGATCGGACCTCCCATTGTCCGAGACCCGGTAAAGATTCACCAGCGGATTGACGATGACATTCGAGATGAACGAATAGGCCGTATTGAGCCGCCGGAGAGAGCCATCAGGCAGATAAGGCGTCAGCGTCGGAGGAGCCATCAGCATACCGGAGATAAGATCCGCTCCCCGATTGCTTGACCCCGAATTCTGATGACGGCTGTCCAGCCGGGTAAGATACATGTTATACGAGACGTTGAACACCTTGCTGATATCGTGACTCAGCGTTCCCCGCAGGGTATATCGGTTATAGTCACTGTTGCGTATGATGCCATCCTGCCGGAAGACGCCGGCTGACAGCGAGAACCTGGTCTTGTCATTGCCCCCGCTGACAGTCAGATGGATCGTCAGCATAGGCGCGCTGTGCATGACCAGGCGCTGCCAATCGGTACTGGGTCCCTTGGAAAACGAGTCTATCTGCTGCTGCGTAAAATAGGGTGCAACACCGTCGTTGGTCGCCTGCTCATTGTAGAACTGCGCGTATTGCTGCCCGCTCATCAGCTTGATGTATTTCATCGGAGACTGAACACTATAGCCGGTCTCCAGGTCGACAAGGGTCTTTCCCGACCGACCGCTCCTGGTAGTGATGATGATGACCCCATTCGCACCCCTCGACCCATAAATAGCAATAGAAGACGCGTCCTTCAGTATCTCGATGGACTCGATGTCGCCGTTCTGCAGAAAGACCGGATTACCCGAATAGGGGAAACCGTCGATGACATACAGCGGTTCATTACCCCCCAGTATCGAGTTGGTGCCCCGGATACGGACGCTGATACTCCCGCCCGGAGCCCCGTTATTCTGCTGGACAACGACCCCCGTCGCCCTTCCCTGCAAAGCATTCACAATATTGTTCGTGGGATAGCTCGTGACCTCTGCCGGCTTTACCTGGGAGACCGAGCCCGTCAGGTCTCGCTTACGCACCATGCCATACCCGATAACGACGATCTCATTCAGCGACCGGGGATTGATAGATAAGGAGAGGCTGATCTCGCTACGCCCGTGCAGCGACACCTCCTCCGTCCTGTAACCCGTAAATGAAATGACCAGGACAGCATCTTTGGAAATACCCTTCAACACAAAGCTTCCGTCCAGCGTGGTGGCGGTGCTCTGCGACCCGCCTTTTACCATAACAGTAGCCCCCTGAATAGCATTACCCTTCTCGTCCCGGATGACCCCCTTCACATCAACAGGCGGCAGGGGAGGTTCCGGCGTCGCGACCGGCGGCGGCTGCGGCTTCTCCTTCACAACGATCCATTTGTTCAGGACCGACCAGGTATAGACCTGATTCGAAAAACATACCGTCAGCACCTGGTCCAGCGGCGCATTCTGCAGATGCACCGTGATGGGATTCGCCTTTTGCAAAAAGGTCTCCGTATAAACGAACTTATACCCCGTCTGCTTCTCAATAAGATTAAAAACTTTTTCCGGCGAGGCATTGCGCTCCGATAACGATACTTTCTGGGCAAAGCCCCTGGCGTTTACCTGTAAGATCGTACATACTAATAAAGCCGCAGTCAGTTTCATTTTCAAGCAATTTGTAAATGGGTTGCCCCCTGCCCTTGATACTTGGCAAATAGCAGTCAATACCATAACTTTGGTTAGTTTGGGTTATTCAATCACTGCCCCGCTTTCAGCGGAGATCAGTCTTAGACATAAGTTGAATCAATCCGATTTGTCCGGATCCTGATGGCGTCAGGGTCCGGTTTCTTATTTTATAGGTCGGTCTCGCAGTTATTACCTCCTTTTTAATGATGAGTTTTATGGATAGACAGTCACTGTTCTTTCTCCCGTTCTAAAATGCACCTTCCCGGTCAACGACAGGGCCTTCAGTGCCTCTGACAAAGGCACACTCCTGGGTATCCGGGCATAAAACCGCTCGGCTATATCCCGACCTTCATAATCCACCTTTATATTATACCAGCGCGCCAGCTGCCGCATGATACTCTGGATATCCGCCCGCCGGAAATAGAATTCATCGTTCTTCCAGGCCACGATCTCTGAAGTATTGACGTCGTTGATCACCCTCATGTCCTTACCGCTGATCTGCACCTGCTGCCCCGGCGAGAGCACGCTATGGTCGCTGCCGCGTATCACCTTCACAGCGCCATCGACCAGCGTAGTAGCGACCGCCGCTTCGTCTGTATAAGCATTAACATTAAAGGACGTTCCCAGGACCTGGACCTCCATATCCCTGTAATGGACCATGAAAGGCCGCCCGGCATCCGGGGCGATCTCGAAATAGGCCTCCCCCGTGATCTCAACGTTCCTCCGCCTGCTGCCAAAACTGACCGGGAACTTTATCGACGACGACGCATTCAGCCATATGCGCGATCCATCCGGCAGTATCAGCCGGTACTGGTTACCTGTGCCGGTGGAAAGAGTATTGTAGGAAGCCTCCGGCGCAGCAACACCCGGACCATTGGCATTGTAAGCCAGCGCGCCCTTCAGATTGATCACGGTGTTATTCCCCTGCCGGCCGATGGTCCCGCTGCCCATGCTGTCAAGCGCGATCTGCTGCCCATCCGCCAGTGTCAGCATCGCCGCCTTTCTACCGGGTGCCTGGTCATACTTCACCGTCGCGTCGCTAACAGCAGGCAAAGAAGACTTTTGAGTCCCGGAATAAGGAAGCCGCAGCAGAACCGCGACCAGCACCGCCGCGGCAGCCGCCCACCCGATCCACACCGGCATACGGCGGACCGGACGCCCAACCGTGCGCTCATTACCGGCCTTCACGATATTCGAAAAGATCTCCTCCGCGCGATCTTCACCCAGAGAGTCCCCTCCAACCACGCTGCAGCCGTCGATAGCCTCGTCGATCAGCTGCTGCAAATCCTCTCCATGCGCGCCACCGCGAATGATCTCCATCAGCTCGCGGCGCTCATCTGCCGTAGCTTCCCCTGCCTGAAGACGCAGGAACAAATATCTCAGTCGTTGCAAAGGAGTGTCCATTACCTATTAGACACACGAAAAGAAAAAAGGGGGTAGAAAAAAGTAGCTCAATTTAAAATTAACAACAAAAGCACCATCTCCGGGACATGCTTGAATCGCCGCAGCTGCAGCCGGACCATGCGCAAGGCCTCCGAAACATGCTTTTTTACCGTTTCCCGCGATACATTCAGCTGCCGGGCAATGTCCTCATGCTTCAGGCCCTCCATCCGGCTGAGCTCAAACACCCTCTTCTGCTGTGGCGTAAGCGTCGCAACCACTTTTTGCAAGGCCTCCTGCAGCTCCCGGTAGGAAATATTGTCCAGCGCCGTGCCTCGCAGGGAAGCCATCTGCAAAGGAAATAACCTTTCCAGCAATAGTTCCTCATAAGCCTGCTTTCGCAGCGTATTATAAATATGGTTGCGGGTGATGGTATTCAGATAGGCGCTGAAACAGTTTATCTTCGGCAATTTCTCCCTCCCAAGCCATATTTTCAGAAATACTTCCTGCAGGACGTCTTCCGCCAGGCTGGCGGATTGCAGGAGTCTCAGCGCAATATTGTAGACATGATCCCGGTGATGGGAATACAGCGCGTGGAAGGCGGCCTCATCGCCCCGGGCAACAAGGGCAAACAGGCTCTTCTCCTCATATGTGGAGTAATTCTTCACAAGCAATCTCCGGTTGTGAAGCTAAAGATAATAAAAATTCATTCCCCGCCCACGGTCATACTTCCCCGGAACCCAGACTGTCCTCCCTCCCCCACAACGCTCATGAGTGATGATGGGGCAGGAAATTCTCTACCACCTCTTTATAGGTCTCCCTGATCATATCCCAGGCGTTAACGTCACCCTTAAGGATCGACGAGGTAAAATTCTTTGCCTGCTTCAGCGTAATATGCGGCGGCAGCGGCGGTACGCTCGGATCGCTGAGCACATCCAGCACCACCGGCCGGGTCGCCGACAACGCCCGCCGAAGGGCAGAGGATATATCTTCTTCCTTTTCCACCCGGATACCTTCCAGTCCCAGCAGCTGGGCATACGCGGCATAGTTCAGTTCCGGTATATCCTGCGACGCCTCGAATTTGGGATCACCCACCATCACGCGCTGCTCCCAGGTCACCATATTCAGGTCCTGGTTATTGAGAACGACGATCATCAGCCGCGGGTCGGCCCAGCGTTTATAATATTTTGCGATCGTGATCAGCTCGTTGATACCCATCATCTGCATGGCGCCATCACCCACCAGTGCGATAGGCATCCTATCCGGATACGCGAATTTTGCCGCTATGGCATAGGGAACCCCCGGGCACATGGTGGCAAGATTTCCCGAAAGCGAAGCCTTCATACCTTCCCTTATCTTCAGGTCCATCGCAAACCACGTGGCTATCGAGCCAGAATCCGATGTCAGGATACAACGATCCGGCAACAAGGGACTCAATTCCCAGAACAGGCGCTGCGGATTGATGGGATGGGCCGTCTTCATGGCCCGGGCTTCCAGGACCCTCCACCAGCGGTCGACCTCCTTCTCGATCTTCTCGCGCCAGCTGCGGTCCTGCTTTTTCACCAACAGCGGCAGCAGCGCCTGCAAGGTCCTCCGGCTGTCACCTTGTAAATTAACGTCGGTAGGATAACGAAACCCCAGCATCCGCCCGTCGATATCGATCTGCACCGCCTTCACCTTGCCGTCCCTGGGCAGAAATTCCGAATAGGGGAAGCTCGTGCCGATCATCAGCAGCGTGTCGCATTCCTGCATCAGGTCATAGCTCGGCTTGGTGCCAAGCAGGCCAATGCTCCCCGTTACAAAAGGCAGCGTATCCGGCAATACAGCCTTGCCCAGCAGCGCCTTCGCCACACCGGCGCCAAGCACTTCCGCCACCTCGATCACCTCGTCTGCCGCGCCTTCCGCGCCTGCCCCCACCAATATGGCCACCTTGCTGCCGGCATTGAGCAGATCGGCAGCCTCCTGCAGGTCTGCAAAAGAAGGCACCACCTCCGGACGCGTATAGTGCATACCGGTATGTACGCTCCCGTGAAGGTGCGGCGGCTCCTTGTAGTCGAGCTCCTGGACATCATTCGGAAGTATAACACAGGTCACCGTCCTGTTGACCCTGGCGATCCGGATGGCCCGGTCGATCAGATGCCTCGCCGAGGAGGGCTCCGTACAGGTATGAACGAACTCATGGGCTACATCCTTAAATAGAGAGGCTAGATCCACCTCCTGCTGGTAGTCACCACCCATCGACATCCGCGCCTGCTGACCCACAATAGCTACCACCGGCTGGTGATCCATCTTCGCGTCATAAAGGCCATTCAGCAGATGGATGGCGCCGGGTCCCGAAGTCGAAATACACACACCCACCTCTCCCGTAAACTTCGCATGCCCACAAGCCATAAAAGCGGCCATCTCCTCGTGGCGGGTCTGTATAAATTCAATACGATCCTTCGCGCGGTTCAGCGCCTCCATAACCCCATTAATACCGTCGCCGGGGTACCCATAAATTCTTTTGATCCCCCAGGCGATAAGCCGCCCGACGATAAAATCACCGACTTGCTGCGCCATATAATAAATATTTTATTATCCGTTAACCACCTCACCCCCATTCACATGGATCACCTGTCTACCCATTCACCACCTCACCTCCATTCACATGGATCACCTGTCCGGTAATAAAAGAGGCGTCATCCGAGGCCAAAAAAACATACGCTGGCCCCAGTTCGGCAGGCTCCCCTGCCCTCTTCATAGCCGTCTCTTCTCCAAAACTGTCGATCTTTTCCTGTGGGAACGTAGACACGATCAATGGCGTCCATACCGGACCCGGAGCCACGGCATTCACTCTGATCTTCTTGCTCGCGAGGTTCGTGGCCAGACTACGGGTAAAAGTCGTTATCGCTCCCTTAGTTGCGGAATAGTCGATCAGCCCCGGTGATGACCGGTAGGCCGTTACTGAAGTAGTATTGATTATGCTGTCCCCTTCATGAAGATGCTGCAATGCAGCCTGGGCGAAATAGAAATAGGGGTAAATATTTGTCTCGAATGTAGTCGTCAGCTGTTCGGAGCTTATCTCCTTTAGGTCCTTTTGCGGCACCTGCATCCCCGCATTATTCACCAGGATATTCAGCTTCCCGTAGGCATCAACTGTTTGTTTCACCGCGTCTTTACAGAATGCCTCGATCCTTACATCTCCCGGCAAAAGAAGACATTTCTGTCCGGTCGCCTCAACAAGGCGTTTCGTTTCCATCGCATCGTCCTCTTCGTCCAGGTAGACGATGGCGACGTCCGCCCCCTCCCGCGCGAAATGAACGCTTACAGCCCTTCCAATACCGCTGTCACCACCCGTGATCAACGCTACCTTCCCATCCAATTTGCTCGCGGCCTTATACTCTTTCTTTATAAATTCCGGACGTGGCCGCATCTCCTTTTCAAGGCCGGGTTGCTTGTCCTGCGCCTTCGGCCTTGCCTTCATATCTGCACTGCTCATAACACGTCAATTTGCAATTTGACCGAAATTTTTGTGCCATCACCCCGGGTCCACCAACCACACTCTCCTCCCGCCTGATCCCACACCCATCCCAGCCAATAACCACACCATTTCCCCGCCTGACCCCGCTCTCGTCCCAGCCAGATAATTCCGCATCCCAGCCACCGGCCACGCACGCCCCCCAGCGGCGTCCCCTCCAACAGTCGCACACTCCCCCCCACCGGCATCCCCTCCCGTGGCGAAGAATCTACACCTTACCTCACCTCAACAACCACCCCATCCCTCTTCCCCTCCAGCCACCCGATCGACCGGCAACACTCCATCGCCAAGCCACTACCCTTCAAAAATCCTTCAAACGCAGGAACCACCGACTCCTCCACAGCCACCAGCAATCCCCCGCTCGTCTGCGGATCGGCCAGCACATTTCGCTGCAGATCAGTCACCTCTCCTATCTTATGCCCATAACTTTTCCAGTTCCTGACCGTCCCACCAGGAATACACCCCTGCTCCAGGTAATACGACAGCGACCCGACGACCGGAACTTTGTCAAATTCCAGCACCGCCGAAACACCACTGCCCTCGCACATCTCCGACAAATGCCCCAGCAGCCCAAAACCCGTCACGTCCGTCATCGCCTTTACCCCTTCCCACCGGCCAAACTCCTGTCCAAGGGCGTTCAGCCGAACCATGCTTTCCAGCGCGATCAAGGCATCTGCAGGCCGTAACAGTCCCCGCTTCTGCGCCGTCGAAAGCACACCCATTCCCAGCGCCTTGGTCAGGTAAAGACGACACCCGGCCACAGCAGTCGAATTTTGTTTCAGCTGCCCCAACCCCACCAGCCCATTGACCGCCAGGCCAAAAACAGGTTCCGGACAGTCGATGCTATGCCCTCCCGCCAGCGCAATACCCGCCTCCGCACACACCGCCCGCGCCCCCTCCAGCACACGCTGAGCCACTTCCGGCGCCAGCTTGTCTATCGGCCAGCCCAGGATCGCAATGGCAAGCACCGGCTTGCCACCCATCGCATATACATCACTGATAGCATTTGCAGAAGCGATCCTCCCGAAGTCGAAAGCGTCGTCTACGATCGGCATAAAAAAATCCGTCGTCGAGATCAATCCGGTCCCATTACCCAGATCCAGCACGGCGGCGTCATCCCGCTTGTCATTCCCTACAAGAAGCCTCGGATCAACCAGGCCCGGCACCGAACTATGCAGTATCCTGTCCAGAACAGCCGGACTTATCTTACAACCGCAACCCGCCCCATGCGAAAACTGCGTCAATCTTATATCTTCCATAATACAAAAGTTCATACCAGCTTTCCCGCGCGTCACACCCCCATCACAACCCTCGCCGCCTCAGCCGCCGCCAACACCAATCCCGCATTCCGCACCACATCCCCATCCCTCACCGGCACCGGCACCACCCGACTCACATCCCTCCCCTTCACCCCCGTCCGATAGGTCTTGTCATAATACACCAGTACCTCCCGGACAAAATCCTCCATCCTGTTCTCCCGGATAGCCACCACCGCCCTCTTCGTCTGCTCAGGTCCCAGCCGCTTCCAGATCCTCTCCGTACACTCCACTAAAAAATCCGGGTTCAATATTCCATATTCCGCAGCAAGATTCCTCACCCTTACATCCACGGGCACCTGCACATCGAACAACACCGCCGATTGCATACCCTTCCAGAAAGTACGCGGTATCATCCTCCTGCCGATGGTAAGACTCTCATCCTCCACCCATATCCTCCGAACACGATCCAGCCCAGTCAGCTGATAGGCAAGATTATTTTCAAATTGCTCCTGGGAAGGCTGTACCAGCCGGCCAAGCGAGCCGTAGGTCGACCCCTGATGCTGCGCCAGCTCTTCCAGATCGATCACCTGCTCACCCCGGCCCCGCAACTCATGCAAGATCCTCGTTTTCCCCGAACCCGTCATCCCTCCCACCACAGACAAATTCCAGGTCTGTTCGAACTGTTCGAGAACCCATCGCCGGTAACGCTTATATCCTCCCTCTATAAGATAGACCTGGAAGCCATACAGATCCAGCGCCCAGGCCATCGCCCCGCTGCGCATCCCGCCCCGCCAGCAGTGCACCGCGATCTTCTTTTCCGGCGCCCGCTCCAGGGCAGTCCGGATAAACCCCGACCACTTCGACCCCACCAGGTCAAACCCCAGCAGGATCGCTGCTTCCCGGCTCTGCTGCTTATACGTTGTGCCCACAGACACCCTTTCCTCATTGCTGAACAGAGGCAGATTAAAAGCCCCCGGGATATGTCCCTGCTCAAACTCCGCCGGCGTACGCACGTCAGCAACCGGGACACCGGCTTCCCTATCCTCTACAGAGATCCTGCGGATCATACATTTGTAAATTTTCGCCTCGCAATATAAAGGATCGTAACCATGTTGCGGGTCACCCGGTCGTTAAATTTGGTCCGGGTGATGCGTTCCAGCTCGGCAAGGACCGCATCGCGGTCGGGAAGAATAGTAATATTGGAATACGTCGCATATAGGGCCGCCACCTGCTGAGCATCGAGGATCAGCGGCCAGGGCTCAGACCTGTGTTCAATAATATCAAAAGCCCCACTCTTCGCCAAAGCAGCCAGGCGAGCCTCAGTATCCAACGCAAAAGGCAAATGATCCCCGGCCCCTCGCGAAGGACTCGACGGGCCATTGCCCACCAGGTCCTTTGTCGCCTCATGAAAAGCATCGACCCGGCCCGGCTCGCCAAAGACATTCCAGACCATCGCCCACCATCCGCCCGGACGCAGCAACCGCGCCACTTTCGCCAGCGCCTCGCCCTCCTTTAGCCAGTGAAAGGCGGTAGCACAAACGCCAAGGTGAAAATTACCCTCCTTCAATCCCACCTCCTGACCCTCCTTCAACTCCACCTCCTCAAATGGCGAAACCACCACCTCCAGCGCCTCGTCCTGATTCCGCTCCCGAAGAAAACCCGCCAACCGCCGATCCGGTTCAACTGCAACCAGCGGGTCCACACCCATATCCAAAAGCCGCCGCGTAGCAATTCCCGTCCCGGCGCCGATCTCAAAAACAGCCGTTCCCCGGCCACAGCCGCAACGCTCCCCAAGCACATCGAATACCCATTCGGGATAAGCCGGCCGGGCGGCATGGTATCCGGCAGGATCGGCCCCAAAAGCCTGGCGACCGTATCCAAGATCAATAACAGCGTTTCTTCCTTCCATCGAAGGCTCAAAATAAGAAAAATCAGCAGAACAGCGCAACCGCCCCCAATATCACCTCCGGACGACAACCCCCTCCATCTTCGTCAGCTGCGCCAGCGTATAAGCCCCTATCGCCATCACCAGGTCACGCACGGCCACATCAAAATAATGCCCTCCGATGATCAGCTGCAACGCAATACAGATCAGCCAGATCATCACGATATAGGCGCCGGTCAGCGGCCGCACAAGCACAATAATACCGGCGATTATCTCGATAACCCCTACAATTTTCATGAATACCAGCGGGTCCAGCGGGAGCATGCTCTTGTTATTACCCAAATAATCAACCCATTGCGTCAATAAGTTGGTGAACTTGTCCAGACCGGCTACTATCGGTACAATACCATAAGTGAGCTTCAAAGTGCCCTGGAGTTGTTTTACAGTTGCCATAAAAGTAATTTTGTTTGTAATTGGAGTAAGAACCCTCCAAAAGGTTACAAAAAAATTGTTCCGCAGCCCCGTAACCTTTTGCCCACTTATTTATCCAATAGACATGATAGGTCAGCTAAACGCCATATCGAACCAGACTCCGGACGAGGAACTCATCAAAAAGATCGCCACAGGCGACAAACAACTCTTCGAGATCATCATCCGTCGCTACAACCAGCGGCTTTACCGGATAGGCATGTCGATCCTGAACAACGACCTGGAGGTGGAAGAAGCCATGCAGGCCGCCTATATCAGCGCCTACGAGCACCTCTCCCAATTTGAATATCGCTCCGCATTTGGCACCTGGCTGACAAGAATTATGCTCAATCAATGTTACAAGGCCAGACGCGAACATATGCGGTCCGTCAGCTTTCCCCAGGACAACATCAACATCCCCCAGGATAGCCAAAATGTTATCAATATGAGAACGCCGGAAAACGTCATAGACAGCAAACAGCTGCACGAGGCACTGCAAAACGCGATCACCCAACTACCGGAAAAATACCGCCTGGTCTTCGTCCTTCGCGAGATCGAAGACCTCTCCGTCCAGGAGACAGCCGACGTGACAGGCATCCAGACATCTAACGTCAAGGTCCGCCTCAACCGGGCAAAAGCAATGCTGCGCCAAACACTCAACAGCCAGCTGAAAGATTCCATCTACCCCTTCCATCTCACCCGCTGCGACAAGATCGTCAACCACGTCATGACCCACATAAACTCCCAACCCTAACCGGCCTCAAACCCCAACCCCAAACAATCACACCTCAAACCCCACCCCAAAAAAATCACACCTTCTTGATCATATCGATCATCATCGAAAGCTCATCCACCGCCTCCTCATCCGTCCCTTCGAAACCTGTCAGATGAAACCGGATATTCCCCTTCGGATCAATGATAAACTTCGCAGGTATCCCATTCACCCCATAGCTGCTAACCACCTTATTCTCCTTCGTCTCCTGGTCCTTCAGATCCATCAACACCTCAAAATCAAAATGGTGATCCTGTATATAGGCCCTCGCCTGCGCCGTTGCACTATCACTCTTCTCCCAGGTGTGGATGAACAGGAACTTCACATCGGTGTCATCCTTATATTTATCCTGCGCCATCTTCATCGCCGGGAAAGATCGCTTGCACGGCCCACACCAGGTCGCCCAAAAATCCAAAACAACCGTCTTACCCCTGAACTCCTCCAGCGTCACCCGCTTCCCGTCCAGATCGGTCAGCGTGAACAGCGGAGCCGGCTTGTGCATGATCTCTCTCGCAAGCTTTTTCTTCAGATTCTCCATCACCGCAGCCCTTATAGAGGCCATATAGGCATCATAACCCACATCGCTGCCTTTAACCTTAATATATAGGTCCTTAAATTGTTTCCGAACCTCAGGCTCCGCCTTCCCCGTCCTCATCAGCTCGTCCATCTTGACATAAGCCTCCCGGTCACGATGAACGCCCAGCAGCAGCTTCGCATAGACGTAATTGGTCCTCGGATCGACCTCTTTATTGCCCTTATATACCGCATCAATAACCTCCAACCCCTTGTCATATTTTTTCTCCTCGTACAGAATATCTGCATACGTGTCGCAAAGCCCGACATATCCAAACGCCGCAAACCTGCCCGCATTATCCGTCGCATTCAGGAAGCCCTTCGCACTCTCCATGGCCTTCTTCGCATAGACTTCCGCGTGCACCAGGTCCCCATCCTTGCGAAACCGCTCCGACAGCCCGCCATAGCCATTCCCCTTCCAGAAATCCTCTTCCAGCATATTGATATACTGCTCTGCTTTGGCGATATTCTTCTGACCGGCGTACAGTTGAGCGATATGCGACCGTATATAGTCATAAGCGATATGATCATGGTTCTCATTCGGGAATCGGGAAGGCGGAAACCGACCGACCCACTGCTTATACAATTTCTCCGCCTCTACGGGGTCATGAGAATCAAAAATACGGCCCTGCGCAGCCGATCGCGCCAACACACCATCCGGGAACTTCACCAGAGCCGCCTTGTCCAAAGAATCCGCCAGGCGACTCCTCTTTGTCCGGCTGTAAAGATTGATGGCCAGCATAACGTCCCTTTCCTTATTACTTGACGCCAGACCCAGCAACTCATTGTTGAGCGTTATACTGTCATTCGGATCCTTCGAAGCGGCCAGCCTGTTCAGACGCTGATAGGTCGAATCTCCCTGGGCCACAGAACCACCCGCCACCAGCAAGGCGGCAAATACTACACATAATTTTTTCATGGAAATAATTTAATTGATCAATAACCGGAATTTTGTTTAAGACCAGGATTGGCGATGATCTGGGCAGAAGGAATGGGGTAAAGAACAGCATCGTGCTTCCATGCAGACTTCATCCCGCCAAGCACCTCGTCGGCCCGCGTCACTCCACCAGAGACACCAGGCGTCCGCTTCAGGTCGAACCAGCGATTGCCCCACTCTCCGAACAGCTCCACCTTCCTCTCCTGCTCGATGGCCAGCAGAACATCATCCTTGGAAAGACCATTATTCAATGCGGTCAACCCCGCCCTGGCCCTGATGCTATTGACGTCACTCACCGCATCCGTGGTATTCCCCTGCTGTGCCCTTGCCTCCGCCCTTATCAGGTACTGCTCCGCCAGACGCAACACCACATTGTACTCATTCCCCGTCCCCGAACGGACCTTATACTTATAGACATAGTGGTATGGCGTACCCCCGATGGTATCGCTCGTAGTCCAGTACTTCTTCCGAAGATCCCCCGGCTCGAACGATCGGTACAAGGTATCATACAACACATAGGTCGGCAATACCCCCTTCTGTGCAAGAAACGCTCCACCAAACACCGAAACACCCGTAGCCGTTGCGATCTGCCAGATGACCTCATTGCTCGTATTGACAAAAACACCAGACAGATCGGACCCCAGCCCAAAAACTCCCGAACCGATCACGCCGCTGGCCATCTGCTCCGCATCCTTCCAGTCCTGTGTATACAAATAGGCATTCGCCAACAACGCTTTCGCCGCATACTGGTTGATGCGCGCCCTCTTCCCCGTAGCATCAGCCGGCTGTAAAAGGCTCACAGCACTCTGAAGATCGGCTATTATCTGCGCCCATACTGCATTCGCCGCCGTTCGGGCCATCTTGCCATTCGTATTGATATCCGTAGTCAGCTCCAGCGGTACATCACCATACATATTGACCAGGTAGAAGTACATAAACGCCCGCCAGGTCTTCGCTTCTCCCAACAGCTGATTCTTCACCGAAGGCGACAGGGACGTCGCAGCATTCAGATTCGCGATCGCAAGATTCGCCTGAAGTATCTCCTGGTAGCTCTCTGACCATAGAATGGATACGCTATTATTATTGGACAACAGCGCATCGTTGGTGAACTGGCTAAAGGTCGGATCACTGATGGAATATCGGATATCGTCCGCCGAAGAACCGCAGAGTCCCGTAAAATCGAAATAGGCACTGCTATACAACCCGATGATCGCGCTCGTAGCCGACGTTTCAGACTGAAAAGCCTGTTGCACGCCAATCTGCGTGGCAGGGGCGCCAATGTCCACAAACTTCTTACAGGACACCAGCCCAAAGAACAAGAAAGAATATAATAGAAAACTATTTTTAAAATTACACATGAGACTCGATTTTAGAATGAAACATTAACTCCCGCAACAATGGTACGCAGCGGCGGAACCGCCGGGTAGCGGCCCGTGCCAAGGCCCGGGGGCCCTCCGGCAACAGTTGTCGACGGATCCAGCTGATATTTATTCTTGTCCAGCAGCAAAAGATTCTGACCCTGAACGAAGACACGCAGCACACCCAGCCCCATGCGCTTTACCAGCTTTTCTTCGAACGAATAGCTCAAAGACGCATTCTGCAGCTTCAGCCAGGAAGCATCCCCCCAAAACGCATCCGAGCTGCCGTAATAATACCCATAGGCATTGTAGATCGGTGCCCCGGGCGTAGCCGACGCGCCAGGGAATAGCTTGCCCACATCTCCCGCCTGCTGCCACCGGTTCAGCACCGACGTATTCAGGTTAGCCATGTCTGCGCCAATAGCCGAGTAAAAGGTGCCATTCGTATACCCCTTCTGGTGATACCACTGTATAAAGAAACCCAGCGTCCACCGCATATATGTAAAGTCGTTGCTGATCCCCCCGAAATATGGCGTCCCGATCGGTGCGCCCACCCGGTCCGTACTATAGTCAGGGATACCGCTGCCGCTCTTCGTAGCGAACTTCGGCGCACCGGTCTGAGGGTCAGTTCCCAGATAATGGAACAGCTTCGTCAGCGTTACCGGCTGCCCGACCACATAAGTACTGCTATAAAAAGACTGAGCCAGATTCGGATAACTGACCAGCTTGTTCTTGGGGAACGTCACATTCAATGAAGTAGTCCACTGAAAATTCTTCCTGACGATATTCTTCGTCTCCACCAAAAATTCCAGGCCCGTATTCTGAATAACCGCCGGGATATTCGCCTCGTAGGAATTAAAGCCCGTCTGCGTCGGAAGACTCGTATAACTCAGCTGATTGCCGCTGCGGTTCCTGTAATAGTTCGCGGTCAGCGAGATCCTGTCCTTCAAAAAACCCAGCTCCAGTCCGAACTCCAGCTTCCTGATCGTCTCCCACCGGATATCCGGGTTGGGGGTAGTCGACTGGTACAGGCCCGCCTGGTTCAAATAAGGATTCCTGTTAAGCACCGAATACAAAGAGAGATAGATATAGTCGGGTATCTGGTCGTTGCCCGTGAGACCATAGCTTCCACGCAGCTTTCCAAAGCTCAGCCATGACAGATTGTTCCTGACAAAAGACTCTTCGGTGAACACCCAGGCGCCGCCCACAGCCCAGAAATTGCCAAACCGATTGTTCGCACCGAACCTCGACGACCCATCCCTCCGGAAAGTAGCATTGAGGATATACTTGTTGGCCCAGCTATAATTGACACGGCCATACACCGAAGTAAAATTGTACTGCGCATAATTGGGAAAATAGCTGGTGATCAGCCCGGCGCCGGCCAGTGAACCCAGCAGCTGGTCGCTGCTATAGTTGGTTGCCTTTTCGGAAGCCGTCTGAGAGATATTCTTCTGAAAGGTCCCACCCGCAAGAGCGCTCAGCCTACCCCGCCCCATTTGAAGATTATAAGTGGCCGTCGGCTCCACGATCCAGTTCTGTGCCTTGTCCGTCGAGAAAAAAGCCGAGCTCACCGGATTGAAAGAAGGATTCAGCGCCGACGCCGGCACCGCGTATTTAGCGTCCAGCAATATATTGGTATAGCCGCTGCTAAGCTTCAGGTCAAGCCCGGGCAGCACCATATAGTGGATCGAGAAATTGCCCATCACATTGGTCGTTACGCCGCTGTAGGGCTGTTGCAGGTAAGACAGAGGGTTCGTAAAACCCGGATACCAGATCAATTTACCCGTACTGTCCTTCAACCTGGACGGATAATTGGGTGGCAGCGTATACGATAAAGAAGGATCCGAGTGAGGCAGCTTCGTATTTTCATAGGCATAGCTGGCGGAAAAAGAAAATCCAAACCGGTTATTCACCGAATGATGATCCAGGCTAAACCTCGTCGTAGCCCTGTTGGTCCTCCAGTTGCCCGTATATATAGTACCATCATGCCGGAAAGCACCGCTAAGACGATAAAAAGTATTGGCAGAGCCCCCCGAATAGGCAACCTCCGCATTCGACGAATGCGCCGCTTTACCCAACAAGAACTTTTGCCAATCCGTGTACGCATTTTGATCCCAGTCCAACAGATCATACGGCCTCGAGCTGGCGCTCGCCGGATTGACACCATCATTCTTAAAGGCCTCCCTTCTCAGGGCCAGATACTGCTGCGAATTGAGCATCGGGATCCAATGCCCAACCTTTCCCACTCCCGAATAGGCATTGATATTGACCCTCGGGACACCCGAACTTCCCTTCTTCGTAGTGATCAGCACCACCCCGTTCGCACCCCTCGCCCCATATATGCCCGTAGCATCTGCATCTTTTAATATGCTGATACTCTGAATATCACTGGGGTTGATCGAGCTGAACGGACTCGTGCCCCCATTCGCCCCCGAAATGCCCCACGCATCCAGGTTATCCTGCGGCGGCTGACCCCCGTTGAAATTCGTGTAAGGAACACCGTCGATAACGTATAAAGGTATCGTTCCCGAGTTCAGAGACCCCTGCCCGCGGATCTGCATCTGCGTATTGCTACCCGGCAAACCATTATTCTGCGTGATCTGTACACCCGCCACCCGGCCAGGCAGCGCATCCATCACATTCTGTACTGGCTGCTTCTCGATCACATCGGAATTTATCGTGACAACAGACCCGGTATTCAGACGCTTCGTCGTCTTGCCATAAGCGATGATGACCATCTCATCCAGCCTGTCCTGTATCGGCAACAGTACGATATTGAGCTCCTGACGGCCGTTGATATGAACCCGTTGTTCCGCAAAACCTACATACGAAAAGACAATATCCGCATTTTCGGGAGCTTCCCTGATCGCATACTCCCCTTTCGTATTGGTCATGGTACCCAGCGGAGTGCCAGGTATCACAACAGAGACAGAAGGCATCGGATACCCCTCCTTGTCCGTAACCCGGCCATGGACGATAATACCCGACGCAGCTTCAGGCGCCTTAGCAGGAATAATATTTACCGCCTTCGCAGCAACAATAATTTGCCTGTCCGTGATCTTGAACACCAGCGGCTGGTTCTCGAAGACAGCCTTCAAAACCGTCTCAAGCGACGCATTGTCAAGGTTGACACTCACAGGCGCCGCCGTCGACAAGAGCTTCTTACCGTAAATGAAACTGTACCCGGATTGATTTTCGATTTGAGCGAATACCTTCTCGATCGGGCTTGCCTTGACATGAAGGGAGATGGTCTGCGCAACTACGCCCTCTGCGCTTACCCTCAGAAGAGCTACAAGGAGAAAGATTGCTGTCAATTTCATGATGATCAGCAGTTTAAATTTCGGATACGGCACGTCTTTGCCGTCTGCAGTTTTCTGCATAGCTTTGGTTAGTTTGGTTAATAATGGAGAGTCTCTTTTCTTTTCTATTATTGACTTGCCGTCAGATGCTCGCAACACCTGGCGGCTTTTTTGTCTGCACTATGTTTGGTTATTTCATTACCGTGATCGTCTTGTCCTCAATTAAAAAACGGACCTGGCCTGTTTCCTCCAGGTATTGCAATAATTTAGACACGGGCACATCCCGCGAAACCCTGGCCACGAACTCCTCGTTGATCCTGTCCTTATACACGACCTTCGCCCCATACCACCTCGAAACCTGCTCCATAATGGCCTCGATAGAAGCCCCCTTGAACCTGAATTCCCCATTCTTCCACGCCAGCACTTCCTCCAGATCCGCGTCCTTCTTCAGGACCATCCCATCCGCCTGCTCTCCCGGCTTCAGCAACAAAGACCCGCTCCCCGACCGGACCAGCACACTCCCCTTCTCAAGCGTCGTCTTTACCCCCAAACCATCTCCACTATAGGCATTGACATTAAAATTTGTCCCCAACACCTGTATCGCCTGATCCCCCGCATGCACTACAAAAGCCTGTTTGCTATTGGGGGCCACCTCAAAATATGCCTGCCCCGTAACCACCACCTCCCTCGGGCCGGAAGGAAAAGCTGTCGGAAAATGAATGCTGGAGGAAGCATCCAGCCAGACCCTGGTGCCATCGGCCAAAAACAACTTTATCTGTCCCCCCGCCGGCGTATAAACATCATTGAAACGTACCTCCCTGCCAGCCTGATAGCTTACCCAGCCACTGTCCTTGCTGATTACCGCATCGCTCTGCCCCTTGATATCGCCCACAAGGGCCTCATCCAGCTGTACCACCTTCCCGTCCGACAGCTTGAGCACAGCCTTATTCCTTCCAGGATAAATATCATTCTTGTACCCGGCGACAACAGGATTCCCCTCCTTCCCCGATGCTGCACGACGGTACACAACAAACCCGATCAGACCCACCAGCAACGCCGCCGCCACACCATAGCTCCACCGCCTCAGCGGGACCACCCGGGCACCCCTGGTCACATGATCACCCAGCCACCGGTCAATACCCTCCTTCACCGCCAACACTTCCGAAGACCGCTCTTCATCCACATCCCTCACCATCACACTTTTAAACAATTCCTCTCCCTCAGGCGTCTCAAGGACCCTTGCCAGCTCTTCACGGTCTTCATCTTTCAATGCGCCCGTGAGGTACGCATCGAAAAGCTCGAGCAATCGACTTTCATTTTGTAGATAAGATTTCTCTGACATAACGGTACATTACTACAAGACGCCTCAAAAAGGCGTCAGGATAGGTTTTTTACAAAAAAAATTATCCCCCACCCCCCCGGGCGGCCATAACTACGCGTATCGTATTCAACCCCGCAACAATATGCCATTTCACTGCCGCCAGGCTCAAACCCGTCCTCGCGGATATTTCATTATTGGATAACCCTTCGATACGGCTCATCCGCATCACCTGCTGCTGCTTCTTCGGCATCGAATCGATAACCTTCAGTATAGCCTCCCAGGTCTCCTTGTAATCCAAAGCCAGCTCGGGTAAATTATTCGTCTCCGCCAGATCCTCAGGCAGCTCCGCACCAGTCTCCAGTATCTTCTTCCTCATCGCCGACAACACCTGGTGCTTCCCAACGATATAGACATAGTTCACAAAATCGTTGACCTCCGGCAAAAGCTCCCGCTTCTGCCATATCTTCAAAAAAATATCCTGCGTGAGCTCCTGCGCCGTCTGTGCGCTCTTGGTAAGTGTAAGTACATTGTAGTAAACCCGCCACCAATATATGTCCACCAACTGCTTAAAAGCCTTCTCCTCTCCGCGGGCTACCCTAAGCAACAGATCATGTTCAGCTGATGGATCAAGACGCATACACCGGTGTTAGTTTCTAATCAGGCCGATGAAGATAAGAATTAACCACCATCCAACCCCCTCCACCTAAACCTCCCCACAAAAATCCCCGCACCTGAACTTCCCTCACCCCACAAAAGATCCCCCATCAAAAAAATTTGCACACTTCAAAAAAATTATCAATCTTAGTGTCCTATTTCACTAGTACACCCGCCGGCGTACCGCGAATCCTTAGCACGCCCCAGGCAAAAACAAGACATGATCACCATATCTAACCTTCATTTTTCGTACGGTCAGAGACCCGTCTTCTCCGGACTTAACCTCCGGCTCGCGGCGGGAACGATCTGCGGACTCCTCGGCCGCAACGGCACAGGCAAATCCACCCTCCTCCGCAACATCGGAGGCTTTCTCTTCCCGCAAAAAGGACAGATCACCACCCTCGGCTTCCAGCCCGGACGACGCCAGCCGGCATTTCTCGAGCAGGTCATCCTCCTGCCCGAAACTTTCCAGCTGCCACCCGTTTCCATGCGCCAATGGCTAAAGAATAACGCCCCCTTCTATGCCCGGTTCGATCTCGATGCCTTTCACCGCTACGCAAAAGACTTCGAGATCCCGTCCACACCCCGCCTCACCGAGCTCAGCTACGGCCAGCAAAAAAAGGCGATGATCAGCTTCGCCCTCGCAACCAACGCGCCCCTCCTGCTGATGGACGAACCCACCAACGGCCTCGACATTGTCGGCAAAAGCCAGTTCCGCAAGATCATCGCCGGCGCCATCGACGAATCCCGCGCCATCCTCATCAGCACCCACCAGGTAAAAGACCTCGAACAGCTGATCGACCGGATACTCATCATCGACGAAGGAAAGCTCGTTTTCGACCAACCCCTTGCATCGGTCGCCGACAAGCTCCTCTTCAAGCTGTCCTTCGACCCCACAGAAGAAGAACAGTCCCTCTACTGCGAGACCTCCTTCAAAGGAAGCGCGCTGATCCTCCCGAACACAGAACAAAAAGAAAGCCGCCCCGACCTCGAAATGCTCTATAAAGCCATTACCACCGATCCCGTCACGATAAACGCCCAGTTCAAATGAATACCCTTTCCGATACCTTCAGCTTCCACCGCTGGTGGCTGCTCGTCACCAAACACTGGTCGGAGAACTACCGACGCTACCTGCTCTTCCTCCTCGCCATAGCCGGCCTCCTCCTGGCCTGGTTCTCCTTTATTCTGATGGTAAGCCAGCTGAACCTGCTCAACTCCTTCATGCAGTTCGCCGCATACTTCGCCGGCCTCTACCTCGTCGGCTGTTTCTATGCCAGCTGGCTTTTCGCAGACCTCAATTCCCCACAAGGCGGCATCGGCTTCCTCGCCCTACCCGCCTCGCACCTGGAAAAGCTGCTCTGCGCCCTCTTCTTCGGCGTCCTCCTCTTCTTCATCGGATATACACTCGTCTTCTACCTGGTAGATATCCCCATGCTAAGCCTCAGCAATAGCATACTCATTAAATATCCCCGCAACTACCAGGACACTTCGATCCAAATACCGCCTGACCAATTATTCAATGTGTTCGACAACCACGCCTTCCTCCCCGAACCCGGTACATTCCTGGCTGGCTTCTTCTCCACCCAGGCGCTCTTCTTCCTCGGCTCAGTCTATTTTACCCGATGGACCTTCATCAAATCCGTCATTGCCGCCCTGCTCTGCCTGTTGATCTTCGTTTTTATCGATGCCAAACTGCTCAATCTCTTCCTTCCATCCGGCTGGCACGATGTCTTCTTCCTATGGGTCCACAATGATGCCTACCAGCACCCGTCCCAGTACATCAGGCTCCCGCATACAACAGGAAAATTATTGAACATATTCATCGCTGTCTGCGCCCCGCTTTTCCTCTGGATCATCACCTGGCAACGGCTAAAAGAAAAAGAAGTATAGCATGGAATTCAGAGAATCACAGCCCATCTACCTGCAGATCGCAGACTTCGTCTGCGAGAAGATACTGCTGCAGCAGTGGCTCCCCGGCCAGCGCATACCTTCCGTCCGCGAATTCGCCATACAGCTCGAGGTCAACCCCAACACCGTCCTCCGTACCTACGAATTCCTCCAGCAGGAGTCGATCATCTTCAACCAGCGCGGCATCGGCCTGTTCACCGCAGAAGACGCCGTGACCCAGGCTACCCGCTACCGAAAAACACAATTCGTCGAAAAAGACCTGCCCCTGCTGCTGCGCAGCCTCTACCTGCTCGACATGGATACCGAAGAACTGAAACCCATCTACGAGAAGTTCAAAAAACAAATGCTCCGTCAACGATCATAAAACAGGAAGCAAATGAAAAAAAGCAATCAATTACTAATAGCCTTATTCCTGCTGGCGCTCCTGGTCATCGGCTTTGCCAACCTTAACCTCTACAGCGAATACCGGAAAGGAAATATCACCGCCCGCGACGATCTCATGGTCGGCGCCTGGAACACCACACAACTTCCCCCGCTCAAAACCGTATCCCTCACCGGAGTCGTATGGGCCAATTTCATCCCCTCTGACTCCAACTATGTTGAATACCCCATAGTGGCCGATAAAAGCACCGAAAATTACGTCCGTCAGCTGCATCAGTCCGGCGATACGCTCTACATCACCGGCCCCTTCGAAATGCCCAACCACCGCATCTGGGCTGACTGGTTATACCGCCACAGCTTCGCGCCCATCAATATCCACCTGAAGAACCTCCGGACGATCAACGTCATCAATAGTCAGATCTACGTCGTAGGCGCGGCGATCACACCCAGCACCGGTACGATGCATATCAACGGCAATGGCTCTTCGATCTGGATAGGCGACCATGACGAAATCCCGAATATACCGGAATTACCAAAAGAATATTTCGACTCGCTGGATCTCCATCTGGACAATACTTTGCTGATGCTCAACAGACCAGCCGTGATCACCAACGTCCACGCCTGGCTAGACAACTATTCCGAGATCAACGACAGAACCGCCACCCTCGGCGCCGCAGATATCAGCCCCGGCCCCGATTCGCGTGTGTCCATTACCGGGGCCAACATCCCAAAAACAACGATTAACGTCCACTAAATTTAAACTACATCCCATGCAACTCACCATCGACAGGCTATCCAAGACCTATCCCAACGGCGTGCGCGCCTTACACAACGTATCACTCAACCTCAGCAACGGCATGTTCGGCCTCCTGGGCCCCAACGGCGCCGGGAAATCATCCCTCATGCGAACCATCGCGACCCTCCAGGAACCCGACTCCGGCAGCATCCGGCTCGACGACCTCGACGTCCTCCATAACAAGACCGGCGTCCGCCAGCTGCTGGGCTACCTCCCCCAGGAATTCGGCGTCTACCCCCGCATCTCCGCCCGCCAGATGCTCGACCACGTCGCCCGCCTCAAAGGCATCGAGCGCAACAACGAACGGAAAGACCTCGTCCTCGCCCTCCTCGATAAAGTGAACCTCTACAAAGACCGTGACCGCAAACTGGGTACATTCTCCGGAGGCATGAAACAACGCTGGGGCATCGCACAGGCCCTCGTCGGAAACCCAAGACTGATCATCGTCGACGAACCCACCGCAGGACTCGACCCAGCCGAACGCAACCGCTTCTACAACCTCCTCAGCCAGCTCGGCGAGCAGACGATCGTGATCCTCTCCACCCATATCGTCGAAGACGTCAACACCCTCTGCTCGCAGTTCGCCATCATCTGCCACGGAGAGGTTCTCTACCACGGCGAACCCGAAAACGCCATCAAAAGCCTCGAAGGAAAAATATATAGCAAACGCATCCCACAGAACGAAATAGAAAAATATCGCGCCGGCTACCCCATCATCAGCACACAGCTGAAAGCCGGACAGCTCTACATCCGAATCAAGTCCGACGAACACCCAGGCAACGGCTTCAACCCCGCAGCCCCCGACCTGGAAGACGTCTACTTCACCCATATCTCCACAAAAATGGACATCAACACCCTCTAACACTTATCCTATATGTTCAAAGAAATATTCGGCTTCGAGATCCGCTACCGGCTCCGCAGGCCCGCTGTCTATATCTACTTCCTCCTCGTCCTCATCTTCTCCGCCTTCTCCATTGCAAAAGGAGACGTTCCCAGGGGAGAAAAAGAATGGATCGACTCCCCCGTCGTCCTCTCACAGTTCTCGGCGATAATGTCAGTCTTCCTCATGATCGCCAGCGCCTCCATCATGGGCATGGCGATATATAGGGACCTCGATTACGGGACCAAAGAATACTATCTCTCTTATCCCATCACCAAACCCGGCTATTTCTGGGGACGCTTCCTCGGCTCATTTGTATTTGTCGCCGCCATCGGAGCCGCGACGATGATCGGCGCCTGGCTCGGTACCCGCCTGGGCCCCGCCTTCCACTGGCAATCAAAAGACAACTACGGAAACTTTGGATTGGCGAGATATTGCTACCCCTATCTCACCTTAACGCTACCCTCCCTGTTCTTCACCTCCTCCTTCTTCTTCGGACTGGTCTCCGCCTTCCGTAACGTAAAGGTCATCTACAGCAGCGGCACGCTCCTCTTCCTGGGCTACATGATCAGCAGCTTCTTCCTCCATAACTCCCATAACCAGTACGTTATCTACCTGACCGATCCTTTCAACTTCAACGGGCTGAGGGCCGAGGTCGCCGCCTGGTCACCCGACCAGCATAACCACTCGCTGGTCAGAATGCAGGGACTGTTGCTCCAAAACCGCATCGTGTGGACTTCTGTCGCACTGGCCGGCCTCGCGATCACCTGGTTCCGCTTCAGCTTCGAACGCTTCTTCAGCGGCCGTCAACAACGCCGACTAACGTCAACCCTCAACCCGGCAAGACCCCAGCCACCCCGCCATCCCTATATCAACCTCAAAGGCAGTCGCTACAACCAAAAAAGCCTCTACACCCTCACCCGCATAGAAATAGTCAATATCGTCCGTGACAGCTATTTCTGGATCATTCTCTCCGGCGGCCTGATCTTTATGTTCTTTATTTTCTGGATGGGACCCGGCCGCTACGGCGTACCCGACTATCCCCGCACCTCTTTCTTCATGGGCGTCTTCATGGAAACCTTTCCCTTCTTCCTCTTCCTCATCATCATCTTCTACACCGGCGAGACCGTACACCGCGAAAAACATACCCGGTACCATCTGATCAACGATACACTACCTCCTCCGACCTGGGTCTTCAACACCGCAAAGCTGCTCAGCCTGCTCGCTCTTGCCATCGGCCTGGCCCTGGTGCCCATGCTGATAGGAATTGCCGTACAGCTGCTCAAAGGCTACCCCCACCTCAACCTCACCCAATACGCCTCATCCGAGCTGGTGGCCCTCCTGCCCAAAATGATAGCGACCGTCCTCTTCTGTTATGCCACCCACATCGCCATCGACAACAAATTCGCCGCACATGGTGTCGCCATCACC
>Ga0105239_10001203_pt1 | contig 35394 bp, 25 predicted proteins | sample KBSC44metaG_FD_92761 | JGI IMG/M metagenome (GOLD analysis project Ga0105239, IMG submission 92761) | Corn rhizosphere microbial communities from Kellogg Biological Station, Michigan, USA - KBS C4-4 metaG | ecosystem: Host-associated > Plants > Roots > Rhizosphere > Soil | place: Michigan, USA... | reverse complement strand
TTTTAAAACGGATTTTCCCATATCTTTGCAACCCATTTTGGGATATAATCCTCCTTAGCTCAGTTGGTTAGAGCATCTGACTGTTAATCAGAGGGTCGCTGGTTCAAGTCCAGCAGGGGGAGCGAAAGATCAAGCACTTACAATTCATCCGGTAAGTGCTTTTTTATTTGATACATGATTTGATAAATGTTACAAAATCGTACGGCTCAGAAGTTGCGTCGTACTCACAGTTAACCACGGAGTCTTTAGCCGACCGACCGAAGCCTTTGCGGATGAAAACTTCCCTCCGAATGTAGAGCATGAAGGGGGATAAGTTTCGGTATAACGGAAACATAGCTGGCTACCTACGACTCCAAAAGATCGATGATTGGCCGCCTCCTGCTATCAGATGGCCTTGCCCCGAGAAACTTTTGAGAAAAAACACTTATTTGACGCTCCGGGAATTAAGCCTTTAATTTGGCCTTATAATAAGAAACGATGAGTTCTCAGCTGAATTTTTTTATGGTGTCGGAAGATTGGGAATCGATGTTGGATTTTTTTCGAAAGCAGTCCGTTAATTTAATTGAGTTCAAAAGTCGGGCACCTAATATCGACCTCGTTAATGATGTTCCCTGGGAAAACGGGAGGCCACCCTTTAAAGTTGGGCTAGTTCATCAGGATTACAGGACGAATTTGCTTCGTAGTGATAAGGACATATTCGATTGGTACGAATTGGATACGGATCGGAGCTCCATCATCGAGTTTGACACTGGTGGCTTTTATGGAGGCAATATGAAGAAACTTCAACGGGCACGCTTTTACACGGTCAATGATTATTACGCACGTCGAGGTGAACACGTCACAAAAGATGAACAGTTCAAAAAATGGGTGAAAAGCTTCTATGGGAAATTCAGGAGGGCTTTATTGCACAAATACGGGGAAACAGATTTCGTTACCTATACGGAAAATGCCATCCAATGGATAAAAGCAAATAATGCAGTATTAGACGGAGGGGCAAATTCCTTATCGATTCCGCAGAACTAGAAATTGCGGGTAAGCATTGCATAGAGTCAAATTTTTTCCACGGAACGACACCAAAAAACATGTCTCAAAACATGTCTCAAATAAAAAGGCACCTACCAACTACGTCGTGTAAGTGCTCTCTTTTCTGTGGACCCACCTGGGCTCGAACCAGGGACCCTCTGATTATGAGTCAGATGCTCTAACCGGCTGAGCTATAGGTCCTGCCATGACCGGACAATGTCCGGGCTTCCGGCGATTTGGAGTGCAAATGTAAAAAATTCAGGGCAAGCCAGGAAAAATAAATGGGTCGGCGCGATAAAAAATAACTTCACCGCGCGCAATGCAGCTTTATATCGGCGGCGGGTGTCCAAATCTATAAATCGGTATTTTCACTTACATTTACCGCTAAATTGGGGAGATTATAAGCTTTGCCATGACCGTCGATCGAATTCAATACCTCCAACAACAGATCGCCCGATACGACGATCAGCACGCTTATAAAGAGTTGTTCAAAGGGCTGTACCATTTCTTATTTCCCTTCGCCAGGACGATAGTTAAGGAGAAAGAAACCGCGGAGGAGGTCGTCTCCGACGTATTTATTAAGGTGTGGGAAAAGAGGAAACAGCTCGAAAAGATCGAAAATCTCAAGGTCTACCTCTACGTCAGCACCCGCAATATCGCGATCAACTACCTGGACCGGCAACGGCGAAATGCCACCTTCTCTATCGACGACTACCACGCCGACTTTACCAGTGTCTACTTCGACCCCGAACAAATGCTCATCACCGCCGATATGCTGGCCCTGATCCAGAAAGCCATCGACCAGCTGCCGTCCAAATGCCGCCTTATCTTCAAGCTCGCCAAAGAGGACGGCCTCAAATACAAGGAGATCGCCGAGATTCTCAATATCTCTGTTAAGACTGTTGAGAACCAGCTCGCTATAGCTCTCAACAAGATCGGCAACACCGTCAGTTTCGACATCAAAAAAAGCCAGCCCTCGCCGACAAGCGGTCCAGCCACGCCGCACTCGTAAGGCGACGCCGCCCCCTCAGACCGCCCCCGTCGTCGACATTCTTAAAAAAAAGTTAACGCAGCTTTGGGGGTTTCTTTCCATTTTTCTGTCCTCTTCCCATTCTCTATCCCGGAGGCCTTGAAAGGACTCGTCTGGGGACGAGCATTGCGAGTCCCCGAACGAGAGACCCAACGGTGTTGGGGCCGAAGGTCACAATCATTAGCGCTTTGCCGGAGATGCGCTAATTTTTGTTGTAGTGTATCTCCGGCACATTTATCAATGGGACAAGAACAACAAGAACATACCTGGGACCTTATCGCCAAAAAGATCACCGGCGAAGCTACGTCTGATGAGCTGAAAGTGCTTGAAGAGCTGCTCAGAGCCCATCCGGAACTTTTTTATCCGCTCACGACGATAGCCGATTTCTGGAAATCATCCAACCCCGGTGACCGCCGCCAGGCCCTGGAGGCCGAGCAGGCCCTCGACCGGCATCTCGACCGGATCAAAGCGCTGGGTGTGGACCTGGGCGCCGAGGCGGGGCATGGCGCAAACCAGGGCTCGCCGGCAGGGGATAAGACCCAGGGAATGGGGAAGGCCGACGAAGATGAAACCCGGGGAACCGAAAAGCCCCGCCGGCGGTCGCGGCGCCTACTGCTGATCACGCCCCTGGTCCTGCTGACCGTGGTAACCGTCCTGCTCGTCTATCGCTCATCATCCCCCCAAGCCCCGGCCGCTACGCCCGCCGGAGAAGCCAAAGAGATCAGCGAAGTCGTCACCCACAACGGCTCGCGTACGAATCTGCTGCTGCCGGACGGCACACGCGTCTGGCTCAACGCCGGCAGCCGCCTCACCTATGAAAAGACATACGGCGCAGAGTCCCGTGAAGTAAGCCTCACCGGCGAGGCCCTCTTCGACGTGGCCCATAACGCCACCAGGCCATTTATTATACACGCCGCCCACGTCGATATCAGAGTGCTCGGGACCAGGTTCAACCTGAAATCCTACCCCACGGACCGAACGACAGAAACGACCCTGTTGAAAGGAAGCATCGAAGTGTCCATCAAGGACCGGCCCGACGAAAAGATCATTTTGAAGCCCAACGAGAAACTAGTCATCGCCAACGATGACAGTACCCTGCACCGGCGCGACCCGGCGGCATACAAACCCCAGATGACCGAGTCGCTCGTCAATATCCGCAAGCCAGCTTATGATTCGATCACCGGTATCAACGTCGAGACCTCATGGGTCGAAGACCGGCTGATCTTCCAGGATGAGGCATTCGCAACGCTCTCCAAAGACATGGAACGCTGGTATGGCGTGAGCATCCATTTTACCAGACCAGAACTGGAAGACCTGCATTTTACCGGCAATTTTCAGAAAGAAACCGTCCAGCAGGCGCTGGAAGCACTCAAGCTAACTGCACCCTTCACATATACCATTCACGAAAACCAAATAACCATTTATGAGAAATAAGTAATATGTAAAGAATCTTACGGACTATATAGGAAAAATGCGGGAAATGTTGGCGCATTCCCCGCAAGGCTATTTCGAAACATGGCGATGCCTTGGCAGTATCCATCCAGGTTTCACTTTTTTAATAACCCAAAGTTGAAAGTATGAAAAAAATTCTAACGATTGAGGGCTGCAGTCCTCATGCCGTAAAAAAAGCTCTTTTGCTTATGAAACTAACCTCCTTGTTGATACTTGTGGCGACATTACAGGTATCAGCCCGTGTCAGCGGCCAGGGTAGAGTCTCACTGAAACTGAACCAGGTAGAAATTTCAAAAGCGCTCCACTCAATTGAAAAACAGGGCACTTACCGGTTCCTCTACAACAGCCGGCTAAATGCGGTGAACCAGAAGATAAGCATCGATGTTGCCAACTCGGATATCAAAGAAGTGCTGGGCAAGCTGTTCGTCGGTACGGACCTCACCTATAAAATTCTGGAAAATAACCTTATCGTAGTTCTCTCCTCCTCCCTTACCTTCCAGGACATCAAGGTCACCGGAAAGGTCACCGGCGACAACGGACAGCCGCTCTCTGGCGTCTCGGTTACCCTCAAAGGAAGTACCCGCGGAACGACGACGGACAACAACGGCAATTATGAGCTGACAGTACCGGAGAACGGGACGCTGGTCATCTCCTATATCGGATTTACTAGTAAAGAGGTTCCGGTCAACAGCCAGTCCGTCGTCGACGTCAAGCTGACGGCCTCCAACACCGTTCTCGATCAGGTCGTGGTAGTGGGCTATGGCGTGCAACGGAAATTAGACGTCACCGGCTCGGTAGGGCAGATAAAGGGCTCCGATATCTCCAAACAGGCTTCGGTCAACCCGCTGAGCGGCATTCAGGGTAAGGTCGCCGGTGTCCAGATCGTAAATACCGGTCAGCTGGGGGTTTCTCCCTCTATCCACATCCGGGGACTCGGAACCTATTCTTCGAAATCAGACCCCCTTTACATAGTCGATGGAGTTTGGGTCAACGACATCAACTTCCTTAACTCGGCCGATATCGACAATATCAGCATTCTCAAAGACGCGAGCAGCGAGGCCATCTATGGTGTACGAGGCGCCAATGGAGTGGTGCTGATCACGACAAAAAAGGGCAGAGGCAGGACCACTATCAGCTACAACGGAAGTGTGGGATGGCAGGTCGCCAATCATATTCCTAAAATGGCAGACGCGCACGAATACGCCATCCTTTTTAACGAGCTGACCCGTGCGACCGGAGGGTCGAATTTTCTGGACTCCTCCCAGTTCGGTACCGGGACCAACTGGTTCAATAACTCGCTCCGCAATGCCATTATCACCAATCATCAGGTCTCGGTCAACGGAGGCAGCGAAAAGTCAACCTATAATCTTTCGCTGGGCTATCTCGATCAGCAGGGGATCCTCAAAACTAATAAATACGAGCGCTATACAGCCAATTTCTCGAACGACGTACAGATATCCAGTCACGTGAAGGCAGGCTACAACATCATCGGCACGTACAGTAAGTCCAATGACGTACCCTTGGGTATCTGGCGTGATCTCTATACGGCCCCGCCGGTAGTGCCTGTGCATTTCGCAGACGGCAGCTACGGTGACCCAGGCTACTACGGCCTGGGGCAGTCGGTCAACAATCCTCAGGTGGCGCTGGACTACAACCATTCCAGAACCCAGAACTACCACCTGAATGCCAACGGCTATATCGAGATCCGTTTTCTCGACCATTTCACACTGAGAGGCAGCGTCGGCGGACTCTACGAGCAGAACCAGAACAGGAATTTCACACCGGTATACAAAGCCACGTCGACGCAGTCCAGCACGCATAATACGCTTTCGACGATCGACTACTCGACCCGGGACTGGATTACCGAGAATACGCTGACTTACAGCAATACTTTCGGCGACCACAGGGTGACCGCGCTCGCCGGTATGACTGCTTATCGCAACTACTATGACGAGGTCCACTCGATCGCCCAGGACGGTTCGATCTCGTCTGATCCAAATACCTGGTATCTTGGCCTCGGCAACGGAAGCGTAGGCAGCGTATATGATAATACGCGCAGCAGCGACGGTATTCAGCTCTATCCCATTCTCGAACGTGTCTTCTCTTATTTTGGTCGCGTGACCTATTCGTACAAGGATCGCTACACCATCACCGGAACCCTCCGTTCCGACGCCAGCACCAAGTTTACCACCGCCTACGGCCGGGCTTACCTTCCTTCCGTTGGCGCAGCATGGATCATCACCAACGAGAAATTTATGGATGGTCAGCACATCTTCAACTCCCTCAAGTTGAAAGGCAGCTGGGGTCAGGTCGGCAACAGCGGTGTACCGGCCTATATCGCAACCCAAACGACATTTACGGGTAACGCGGTCATCTGGAATAACTCCGGAGTCATTAACCCCGGCCAAAGCATCTCGACCGCTGTTCCACCTGCTCTCAACTGGGAAAAAGGAGAAGGAACAGACATCGGACTTGAAGCAACGATCCTTCACAATCACCTCGACATCGAAGCCGATGTTTATAATAAGAACACGCTCAACTTCGTCTTTCCGCTGATCTTTGTCGGATCCAACGGTTACACCAATAGCCAGCTGCCCGTAAATATCGGCAGGCTCCGGAACCAGGGTGCCGAGCTGTCACTGACCTGGCACGACAAGCCCAACAAAGACTTCAGCTACAGCGTCAGCGGCAATATCTCCTATAACCAGAACAAATTCACCAGGAATACCCTGGGTGGAAACCAGAAGCTCTACAACGGTGGCGGAGTTTCGACAGGTGGCCAGCTCGGTACAATAACTACTGTTGGCGAGCCAGTCGGAGAGTTCTATGGCTACAAGGTCATCGGCATCTTCCAGACCGCCGACGAAGTCACTAATTATAAGGACAAGAACGGCGACCAATATCAGCCCAGTGCGCAGCCCGGCGATTTCAAATACGCCAAGACCTCCAACAACGGCGTAGGCGCCATCGGCGGCAATGACAGGGTCTACCTGGGCAATCCCAATCCAAAGTTTTTCTATGGTATCAATACCAACTGGGCTTACAAGGAGTTCGATCTTTCACTGGACTTCACCGGCGTGGCAGGCGTTGAACTCTACAATGCCAACAAAGGTCTTCGCTATGGCAATGAAAATTTCACCCAGGACTTTTATGACAAGCGCTGGCACGGGGCGGGCACTTCCAACTCCTATCCCTCGGTCAATATTGGCGGCGGACAGAATTACTATGCCAACTCCTGGTACGTCGAGAGCGGCAGCTATTTCCGTATCCGGAACATCCAGCTCGGCTATACGATGCCCGGGAACTACGCCAGCAAGCTGGGTATCCAGAAAGTAAGGATATATGTCAATGCACAGAACCCGGCGATTTTCACCAGCTACAAAGGCTTCAGCCCCGAAGTTGGCGGAAGCATTCTGAATGGCGGCGGGCTGCCCGGAACCATCGGCATCGACAACGACGTATACCCGATATCGGCGATCTACAACCTGGGGGTGAACGTTACTTTCTAAATTATAAACGCTTTACACTATGTCACGCAAAATATATCAACGTATAATAGCCGCCATGACCGGCGCTATGGTCCTGGCATCTTGCTCCAAGAATTTTACCAGCCAGAAGGACGCCCTGCTGGGGCAACCTCCGGGAACTGCGTTCTTTAAAACTGCGGGAGATGCCACAAAAGCGGTAACCGCCATATATGGCAACCTCCGCACCTGGAACAATACCGCCTTTGCCGCCATATGCATCGAGAATATGGGTTCCGACGACGCGGTAAAAGGCAGCACGTCCAACGATGCCACCTTTATCAACCAGTATGATAACTTCACCGTCGACCCTTCGGAAGGGCAGCTCGATGGTTTTTGGACGGGCCAGTATCAGAACATCAATTTCGCAAACCAGGTACTCGATAACGTGCCAAACATCAACATGGACGGGAGCCTGAAGACCCGTTACCTCGCAGAGGCGAAATTCCTCAGGGCCTATTCCTATTTCCGCCTCGAGCGCGCCTTTGGTAATATTCCTCTTGTGCTGCATGTGGCCGCCGGCGCGGACCTCAACCCTAAGCAGAGCACTCCGGCGCAGGTATGGGCCGCCATCGAATCGGATCTCAACGACGCAGCCAACGGCCTTCCCAACAGCTATGGCCCTTCCGATATAGGCAGAGCCACGAAAGGCGCAGCCCTCGCCTTGCATGCCAAAGTCGCCATGTACCAGAAGAAATGGCAGGACGTACTGAACTATACCAACCAGGTCATCAACTCGGGTGTCTATAGCCTCTTCCCCAACTATTACCAGCAATTCCGTTACGCCAATGAGAACTCCAGCGAATCCATCTTCGAGATACAGTGCGACTATGTCCCCGGCAACGACGACATCAACAGCAGCCAGTACTCTCAGGTACAAGGCAACAGGGATGCCAGCCCGTCTGCGGGCTGGGGCTTTAATGTTCCCACCCAGAACCTGGTCGACGAATTTGAGACCGGAGATCCCCGCATGAATGCCACGATCATGTTCGCCGGTACCACGACGCCCAGCGGCGACGCTGTTCCCCTGCCCGCTGCAGGCGCGCCTTCCATGTATAACATGAAATCCTACGTGCCTTTCGCCACAGCCGCGCTCAGCCCCAATCAGGGCTGCGGCCAGAACGTCCGGGTGCTTCGCTATGCCGACGTCCTGCTGATGAACGCCGAGGCCAACAACGAGCTGAACAACAATGCTGCTGCGCTCGCCTCGCTGGAAAAAGTAAGAGCCCGCGCCCGCGCCAATAGCGCCAATCCCGCGACGACCCTGCCTGCCGTTACTTCATTGGACCAGGGCTCGCTCCGCACCGCCATCTATCACGAAAGAAGGGTAGAGCTCGCTATGGAGAACGACCGCTATTTCGACGTGATCCGCCAGGGAAGGGCGGCGACTGTTTTTGGTCCTCTCGGCTGGAAGGCGAACAAGAATGAAGTGTGGCCCATCCCGCAGGCAGAGATCGACAACAGCGGCGGCGTATTGGTTCAAAACCCCGGATATTGATTTTTCAACTCAAAAATTATTGTATGTACCGTATACAACGAACGATAATTCCCGCTCTTGCCATCGCCTCCCTGGCCCTGGGAATGGGCTCCTGCCAGAAAAAATTCGACCCTAACAGCTACAAACCTGCAGAGACCTTTGGCGGATTCTCGGCTTCCAATGAAATTGGCGCGTCCAGCCTTATAGCCCACTTCTCCTTCGAAGGCGCGCTGATCGACAGCGTCAGCAAAACTTCCGCAACCGGCACCGGCACAAGCTATGGCACCGGCGTCAAAGGCCAGGCGCTCCAGATCGGGCTTAATAACTATGCGACGTTTATTCCCACAGACGCGATCAAACAGCTGCAAAGCATGACCATTGCCTACTGGGTCAATACCCCGATAAACAACTCCGGGATCCAGGAACCGGTCTGCTTTGTCAACAGCACACAGTTCTGGAGTAATCTGGACATGTACTTCGACGGCCAGCAAGACGCTTCCTCGGTATTCAAGATGCACCTGTACAACACCGCCCAGCAGGATGCCTGGCTGACCAACTGGACACTCTCCAACCCATGGGGCATCTGGATGCATATCGCGCTGACCTACGACGCGCCGACCAACAAATTCATATTCTACGTCAACGGACAACAGGTCGGGACGGCAACACAGGCCGGATTCGGGAACTTAGGCTTCGTCAACTTCCCCGCCATTCTCTTCGGAACGATCCAGTTCCAGACCACACCGAGCATGACCAGCGGGGCAACCTCGCAAACCTGGGCCAGTTTCCTTCTCGGGGCGATGGATGAGGTGAGGATATATAACAAGGCGCTCAGCGGCAGCGACGTCAAAGCGCTTTTTCAACTGGAAAATCTAGGAAAATAAACAAATCTAAAAAAGGGGTCGCGAGTCAGAACGCGGCCCCTCTCTTTTATGAAAAACAGTCTCATACTCCTGTTCATTACTACGCTTGCCTTGGCCACATGCAAGAAGAACGGCAACTCACCTGCCCCCGCGCCGCCTGCGCCTCCTTCTTTCAGTTTCACCAGCCTCAAGGTTAACGGGGCCTACAGTGGGGTCAACTATTTCAATATCGGCGCGACACCCACCGTCCGCCTGACCTTCTCCGCGCCCATAGACCACGCCTCGGTGAACAACGCCGTTACCCTCAAAAACAACTCCGGCATCTCCGCCTCCTTTACCACGACCTATGCCGACCAGGACAGCACCCTGATCATTCAGCCCTCATCTCCGCTGCAGCCCATTACAAAATATACCCTGTCAGTAACGACGTCCCTACAGTCGCAGGCGAAGGGAATGCTGCAATCAGCGATCGGCGTCAACCTGACAACAGCCATCGACTCAACAGATAAATTCCCCCGGATATCCGACAGCGCCCTGCTCGACCTGGTGCAATCCCAGACACTGAAATACTTCTGGGACTTTGGCCACCCCACCAGCGGCATGGCCCGCGAGCGCAATACTTCAGGCGATGTCGTGACCACGGGCGGCACCGGCTTTGGCATCATCGCCATGATCGCAGGCGCCAACAGGAATTTCATTACCCATGCCCAGGCCCTCAGCCGTATCGCGCAGATCGTAGCTTTCCTTACAGGGAAGGTCAGCCGCTACCACGGCGCGTTCGCCCACTGGATCAACGGCGCCACAGGCGCAACCGTACCCTTCAGCACACAGGACGACGGCGGAGACATCGTCGAGACCTCCTACCTGATGGAAGGCCTGCTGACCGCAAGACAGTACTTCAACAGCACCACCGACAACACCGAGATCCAGCTGCGCAGCGATATCAACAACCTCTGGAATGCCGTCGACTACGGCTGGTATCGCCAGAACGGAAAAAACATCCTCTACTGGAACTGGAGCCCCGACTATAACTGGGCGGTAAACGTCCCTGTCAAAGGCTGGAACGAAGCCCTGATCACATATGTGCTGGCCGCCTCGGCTGCGACCAACCCGATTCCCCGACTTACCTATGACAGCGGCTGGGCCGGCAACGGGTCGATCCGCAACGGCGGTACTTATTATAATACCGTGCTGCCCCTTGGCCCAGCAGGCGGAGGACCCCTGTTCTTCGCACACTATTCTTTTCTTGGTATCGATCCCAACGGCCTCTCGGATACTTACGCCAACTACTGGACCCAGAATACCGCGCATACCCTCATCAACTACAGCTACTGCACGCAAAACCCGCAAGGATACAACGGCTACAGCGATCAGTGCTGGGGACTGACAGCCAGCGACGACAATATCAGCGGCTACGGCGCGCATTCTCCGACCAGCGATCCCGGCATCATCTCTCCGACGGCCGCCATTAGTAGTCTGCCGTATGCTCCCGTACAGTCGATGAATGCGCTGCGATTTTTCTATTATAAGTTAGGCGACAAGATATGGGGCCAGTATGGTTTCATGGATGCTTTTAACCTTACCAATATCTGGTTCTCGGGTTCCTGGCTCGCCATCGACCAGGGCCCGCAGATTGCAATGATAGAGAACTACCGCAGCGGCCTGCTCTGGAACCTGTTCATGAGCTGCCCGGAGGTCCAGGCGGGTCTCAGAAAGCTCGGGTTCTCGGGTCCACACCTATAAAAAGATACGTATGCGATACCGCGCACTGTTGACATTGCTCCTTTATTTTTCTTTTTTTTCGTTGGAGGCCCAGCGGGAGGCCGGCGGCCCGACGGCGCGGCCAAAGAACCTCAGCGACTCCGCCTTGCTGGATCTTACAGAACACCAGAGCTTCCGCTATTTCTGGGACTTCGCTCACCCCGTCAGCCATATGGCCAGAGAGAGAAGCAACCGGTCCTATGACTATGGAGACGAGGTCGTGACAACGGGCGGCACAGGCTTTGGCGTAATGGCCGTCATCGCCGCCACCGATCGCAAATGGATCGGCCGCGATACGGCAGCAAAATTTTTATTGCGAATGGTCAACTTCCTGCTAAAGGCCAATTCCTATCACGGCGCCTTTCCTCACTGGATGGACGGAGCGACCGGAAAAACGATCCCCTTCGGCCGCAAGGACGACGGCGCCGACCTCGTGGAAACATCCTACCTCTTTCAGGGCCTGCTCTGCGCCCGCCAGTATTTCGACAGCAAAGATGAAGTAGAATCCGAGCTGCGCAACCGGATTAACTGGATGTGGAACGACGTCGAATGGAATTGGTTTACGCGCGACGGCCGCGAAGTCCTCTACTGGCACTGGAGTCCGAACAACGGCTGGGCTATGGACTTCCCCGTTCGCGGCTTCAACGAATGCCTGATCATGTATGTCCTTGCCGCCTCGGGCGAACGCTACCCGGTGACCGCAGCGGTCTATCATCGCGGCTGGGCGCAAAGCGACTTCTTCAAAAATGGCAAGACCTTTTATGGTTTCACACTCCCTCTGGGCTTCGACTACGGCGGCCCACTATTCTTCTCCCAGTACTCCTTCCTCGGCCTCGACCCCCGCGGACTAAAGGACGAATACGCCGACTACTGGCAGCAGAACCAGAACCATACCCTGATCAATCACGCCTACTGTCTGGACAACCCCAAAAAGTTCAAGGGATATGGCGCCGACTGCTGGGGCCTGACGGCCAGCGACACCTACAATGGCTATAACGCGCATTCGCCTGGCAATGACTGGGGTACGATATCTCCGACCGCCGCCCTCTCTGCCTTTCCCTATACACCAGAGTACTCCATGAAGGCGCTCCGCCATTTTTATGACGGGCTCGGCGATAAGATATGGGGCAGGTATGGTTTTACCGACGCCTTCAACGAGACGCAGAATTGGTACGCCAGCTCTTACCTTGCGATCGACCAGGGGCCCATCGTGGACATGATCGAGAACTATCGGAGCGGCCTTCTCTGGCGACTGTTCATGAGCTGTCCCGAGGTACAGAAAGGATTAAAAAAATTGGGTTTTCACAGCCCGTGGATCAAATAAATAGTCAAGGGCCATGTGTAAGATACTCGCAATATTGATGACTTTTTCGTATACACTCACCTTTGGACAAGCGACCATTCAACCCGTCGGCGTCGTCCACGGCCTTTCCGACTCCGCCCTGCTCGACGTGGTCCAGCGGCAGACCTTCCGGTTCTTCTGGAACGGCGCCCACCCCGTCAGCGGCCTGGCCCGCGAGCGGGACAATACCGTCAAGGCGGAATACTACTGGGACTACATCAATGAGGCCGACGGCGAGCCCAATTTCTCGAGGCATACTTTCGGCCCCGAAGCCTGCGCGATCGGGGGGACAGGTTTTGGCATCCTATCGACCATCGTGGCTGTTCACCGGGGATGGATCGGCCGGGACACTGCCCTCCGCCGTCTGGTCAAAATAGCCGACTTCCTGACCAAAGCCGACTGCTACCATGGCATCTACCCCCATTTCATGGATGGCACTACGGGCAGGACGATCCCCTTCGGGAGGTTAGACGACGGAGCCGATATAGTCGAGACTTCTTACCTGCTCATGGGACTGCTCTGTGCCCGGGAATACTTCAACGGCGACACTCCGCTGGAAAAATACTTCCGCAACCGCGTCACGGCGATGTGGAATGTCGCCGACTGGAACTGGCATAGCAAAGGAGGGGACCAACTATTGTATTGGCACTGGAGCCCCAACAACGATTTTGATATGAACTTCCCTGTCTATGGCTGGGACGAGGCCCTCATCACCTATATTATGTCCGCCTCTTCGCCGACCCACCCCATATCGAAGCAGCTGTACGAAAACTCCTGGGTAAAAAGCGCATCCTGGAAGAACGGGAAAACCTACTATGGCATCCCTCTCCCGCTCGGCAATTTCGAATGGGGCGGACCACTGTTCTTCGAACAATATACCTTTATGGGCATCGATCCCAATGGTCTGAAGGACGACCACGGCATCGATTACGCAGAACAAACCCATAACCACACACTGATCAACCGCGCTTACTGTATCGACAACCCCAAAAAATTCAAGGGTTATGGCGCCAACTGCTGGGGGCTCACTGCCGGCGATAGCTACAAAGGCTATGTGGCGCACTGCCCGCAGGACGACAGGGGCGTTATCCAGCCGACTGCTGCGTTGTCCTCCTTCCCCTATACACCGGAATACAGCATGCAGGCGCTGAAACATTTTTATTATGACCTCGGCGACAAGATATGGGGGCCCTATGGTTTCGCGGATGGTTTCAGCGAGTCGAAGAGCTGGTATGCAAAGACCCATCTGGCTATCGACCAGGGTCCTATCGTAGTGATGATAGAGAACTACCGCAGCGGCCTTATCTGGAATTTATTTATGAAGATACCCGAAATACAGAACGGTCTGAAACGACTGGGATTCGAATCGCCACGGATGAAATAGCGCCGCGGAATAACAGCCCGAACGAAGTAACTTTAAATAAAAAAACTATGGCAAATTTTCAGCTAACCCAGCAACAGATAGCCGACTACCAGCGGGACGGCTATATCATCGTCAGAAATTTCCTGACGCAGGGAGAAATTGACAAGCTATACAAGATCGCTATCGGCGACGATGCGATCAGCAAACACGCCTTTGACCTCAACGATCAGACGGGAAAGAAGACAAAGCTCACCCTATGGTATAATCCGGGCAATGACGCCTATGGCCTGCTCACTCGCAGCAAAAAGATCGTGGACTCCGTCGCCAAACTGCTGGACGGAAGCTCGCCGGTCTGCCATTTTCACAGCAAGCTGATGCAGAAAGAGCCAAAGGTCGGCGGCGCCTGGGAATGGCACCAGGACTATGGATACTGGTATAAGAACGAGTTCCTTTTCCCCGATGAGATGATCTCCGTCATGATCGCGATAACAGAGGCCAACCGCGCCAACGGCTGCCTGCAGGTGATAAAGGGCACGCACAAAATGGGACGGGTAGAGCACGGCTTTTCCGGTGAGCAGGTAGGCGCTTCCCAGCATTATGTCGACCTCGCGCTGAGAACGATGCCGCTTGTATATGTGGAGCTCGAGCCGGGCGATGCGCTGTTCTTCCACAGCAATCTGCTCCATCGTTCGGAGGCGAACCTGTCTGACAAAGCCCGCTGGTCGCTGATCTCCTGCTATAACCGACAGGACAATATCGGATACAACGAACCCAATGGGTCGCACAAGACCCCCGTAAAGATCGTCCCGGATGAAGCGCTGATGGAATGGGAGACCAGTGGCGTGATGGACTCGGCCGGCTTCCTGGAAAAAGACAAGGACCAGGCATTAAAATAATTCGCGCATGAGACGATACATTTTTTCGCTTTTCCTGGTTTTTCGGCTGACGGCATCAGCGCAGCCCCATACATATTGTAACCCGATCAACATCGATTATGGCTATACTCCGATACCCGATTTCAGCGAGGCCGGGCGCCACCGCGCAACAGCCGATCCCGTGATCGTTCTTTACAAGGGAGACTACTACCTGTTCTCCACCAACCAGTGGGGGTACTGGTGGTCGCACGACCTGGCGGACTGGAAGTTTATTTCGCGGAAGTTCCTCCGTCCCTGGAATAAGGGATATGACGAGCTCTGCGCGCCGGCGGTCGGTATAGTGGGAGATACGATGCTGGTATTTGGGTCGACGTACACCCGTCAGTTCACGCTGTGGATGAGCACGAATCCTAAGCTCGATCAGTGGAAGCCGCTCGTAGACTCTTTCGGGATAGGGGGCTGGGACCCCGCCTTCTTTACCGATGACGACGGCCGGTTCTACATGTACAACGGTAGCAGCAACTCCTTCCCTCTTTATAGTATCGAACTCGACCGGAAGACCTTCCAGCCCATCGGCACCCGTCAGGAGACTTATAAATTGCAGGACTGGCGCTATGGCTGGCAGCGCTTCGGCGAATACTACGACAACACCTTTCTCGATCCCTTCATCGAAGGCTCCTGGATGACAAAGCACAACGGGAAATATTATCTGCAATACGGCGCCCCGGGCACCGAATTCAGCGGCTATGCAGACGGAGTGGTCGTAGGCAGCAAGCCCCTTGGCAACGAATGGACCCCGCAGTCCGATCCGCTCTCCTTCAAGCCCGGCGGCTTTGCCCGGGGTGCAGGACACGGCGCCACCTTCCAGGACCGCAATAACAACTACTGGCATGTCAGCACCATGACCATCGCTGTAAAGAACAATTTCGAACGGCGCATCGGCATCTGGCCGGCGGGTTTCGACAAGGACGACGTCATGTACTGCAATACCAGCTATGGCGACTATCCGCACTACCTGCCTTCGGATTCAACGAAGACCTATAATTCCCCGACCGGCAACGGCGGTTTCTGCGGCTGGATGCTTCTTAACTTCAACAAGCCGGTGACGGTATCTTCGACGCTGGGAGACTACAACGCGAATCTTGCGGTGGACGAGAGCATCAAGACCTACTGGAGCGCCGCCACAGGCAACCCAGGCGAATGGATACAGACCGATCTCGGTCACATTGCCACGGTCAAGGCTATCCAGATCAACTATGCCGACCAGGACGCCAGTTTCCTTGGGAAGCAGACCGATATCTATCACCAGTATAAGCTCTATGCCTCCGATGACGGGAAGAAATGGAGGGTGCTGGTAGACAAGAGCAACAACCATACGGATGTACCCCACGACTATATCGAACTGGAGCATCCTGTAAATACCCGATATATCAAAATGGAGAATATTCATATGCCTTCGGGAAAATTCGCCATCAGCGGCCTGCGCGTCTTTGGCAACGGCAATGGCGAAAAGCCAGAGGCGGTAAAGGATTTTGTTGTACTTCGGACGGAAAAGGACAAGCGCAGCGCCTGGATAAAATGGAGGACCGTCGACAATGCGTATGGATATAATATCTATTTTGGTACCGCCCCCGATAAATTGTATAATAGCGTCCTCGTCTACACCGCCAACGATTATTGGTTCAAGGTCATGGACCGGGAGAAGCCCTACTATTTCTCGATAGAAGCCATCAATGAGAACGGAATTTCACCACGCACAAATAGTATTAAGGTTGACTAACCGCCTAAATGTCATTAACATGAGATCGTTAAAAACACTGGTTATCCTTCTTCTCGTCTCCGGGATCGCGACGGCGCAGACATCAACTGAAAAAATGAATGGGTTCATCACAACCCTGATGAGCAAGATGACCCTCGACGAGAAGATCGGTCAGCTGAACCTTCCCGGCGCGGGAGACATCACCACGGGTCAGGCCGGCAACTCCGGCATCGCCAAAAAGATCGAAGAAGGGAAGGTCGGAGGTCTGTTCAATATAAAATCCGTCGCCAGGATCAAGGAAGTACAACGCATCGCCGTCGGGAAGAGCAGGCTGAAGATACCTTTGATCTTTGGCATGGACGTTATCCACGGCTATGAAACGGTCTTTCCCATACCCCTCGGCCTCAGCTGCAGCTGGGACATGGAAGCCGTCGAAAAAAGCGCCCGGATAGCCGCCATCGAGGCCAGCGCGGACGGCATCTGCTGGACCTTCTCCCCGATGGTGGACATCGCGCGTGACCCCCGTTGGGGGCGTATCGCGGAAGGCAGCGGAGAAGATCCCTATCTCGGCTCGCAGATCGCAAAAGCGATGGTCAGGGGTTACCAGGAAAACTACACGAAGAACTCCGATATCATGGCCTGTGTCAAACACTTCGCGCTATATGGCGCAGCGGAGGCCGGCCGCGACTACAATACCACGGACATGAGTCTCTTTCGTATGTTCAACGAATACCTTCCTCCCTATAAGGCGGCGGTCGACGCCGGCGTGGGCAGCATCATGGCCTCGTTCAACGACGTCAATGGTATCCCTGCCACGGCAAACAGGTTCCTCCAGACGGACGTCTTGAGAAAACGATGGGGCTTCAAAGGCTTTGACGTCACCGACTACACCGGCATCAACGAGCTGGTGCCCCACGGGATGGGCGATGTCAAGACGGTTGCCGCCCTCGCCCTCAAGGCCGGCATCGATATGGATATGGTCAGCGAGGCCTTTCTGAATACCCTGAAGAAATCCCTGCAGGAGGGAAAGGTGACGCAGGCAGAGATCGACCAGGCCTGTCGTCGGGTGCTGGAAGCCAAATACAAATTGGGTCTCTTCAGCGACCCATATAAATATTGTGACGAAAAACGGGCCGCCACGGAGATATTCACGCCGGAGCACCGCGCGACGGCGCGTAAGATTGCGGCCGACTGTTTTGTCCTGCTAAAAAATCAGAACAACGTCCTTCCTTTGAAGAAGGGCAGTACGATCGCGCTGATCGGCCCTCTGGCGGATAACAAAGAGAATATGCCCGGCACCTGGAGCGTCGCCGCAGACTTCTCCAAATCGGTCTCGCTGCTGCAGGGCCTCAAAGACGTGGCCGGCGAAGGCACGAAGATCATCTACAGCAGGGGTTCCAACCTGGACGCCGACAGCCTGTTCGAAGAGCGGGCGGGGATGTTTGGAAAGTCGCTCAACCGGGACCACCGCCCCGCCGAAGTCATCCGGAATGAGGCCGTTGCTGCAGCTCAGGAGGCCGACGTCATCGTCGCCGCGTTGGGCGAATCCGCCGAGATGACCGGTGAGTCCAGCAGCCGGAGCAATATCGAGATACCCCAGACGCAACAAGACCTGCTGCAGGCCCTGCTGAAGACCGGCAAACCCGTGGTCCTCGTCCTGTTTACCGGCCGCCCGCTGGCGATCAAATGGGAGAATGACGTGGTGCCCTCGATCCTGAATGTCTGGTTCGGCGGCACCGAGGCGGGACACGCCATCGGCGACGTATTGTTCGGCGCCGTCAACCCTTCCGGCAAGCTCAGCACTACCTGGCCCCAGAATGTAGGGCAGGTACCGCTGTACTATGATCATATGAATACCGGCCGGCCGCTCGAAAGCCCCTGGTTCCAGAAGTTCCGGTCCAACTACCTCGACGTATCCAACGACCCCGTATACCCTTTTGGTTACGGTCTCAGCTATACGCATTTCAGCTATGGAGACTTCGGCCTCAGCAGCACGTCGCTGAAAGGCAACCAGACGCTGACGGCTACCGTCAACGTGACGAATGACGGCGAACTTGCAGGGAAGGAGACGGTCCAGCTCTATATCCGTGACCTCGTAGGCAGCGTTACCCGTCCCGTAAAAGAGTTGAAGGGCTTTAAGAAGATATCGTTGAATGCCGGCGAGTCGCAGAAGGTCAGCTTCACGATCACTCCCGAAGACCTGAAGTTCTATAATAACGACCTGAAATATGACTGGGAGTCCGGCGACTTTGAGATCATGGTCGGACCGAACTCGCGTGACGTAAAATCTGTAAAGATCAACTGGACAAAGTAATGAGATATATCCTCTACCTGGCCGTGTTCCTTGTCCTGAGCCTGCAAGGCCTGGGGCAAAAGAAGACCATTGCACAAAAGGTCGACTCGGTCCTCCGCCTTATGACGCTGGAGGAGAAGGTCGGCCAGATGAACCAATACAACGGCGACTGGGAAGCCACGGGTCCTATCACAAAGGATGGAGATAAACAGAACCAGATCAGGAAAGGCATGCTCGGTTCGATGCTCAACGTCACGGGTGTGGAACATACCCGGCAGCTGCAGCAGATGGCCATGCAGTCGAGGCTGAAGATACCCCTGCTATTCGGACAGGACATCATCCACGGTTACCGGACTACTTTTCCCATTCCGCTGGCTGAAGCCGCCAGCTGGGATATCGAAACCATCGGACAAAGCGCCCGCATCGCCGGCAAAGAGGCTGCGGCGGCCGGTGTGCACTGGACCTTTGCTCCCATGGTCGACATCGCGCGTGACCCCCGGTGGGGCAGGGTAATGGAAGGCGCGGGTGAGGACCCATACCTGGGCTCGCAGATCGCGGCCGCAAGGGTAAAGGGTTTCCAGGGCCGGCACCTGGGGGACACCGACGCCGTCATGGCCTGCGCGAAACATTTCGCCGCCTATGGGGCTGCCATCGGGGGACGCGACTACAACAGCGTCGACATGAGCCTCCGCAGCCTATGGGAATACTATCTTCCTCCCTTCAAAGCCGCGCTCGACGCCGGCGCTGCCACTTTCATGAACTCCTTCAACGACCTCAACGGTATTCCGGCAACAGCCAACAGCTACCTGCTGCGTGACATACTTAAAGGCAAATGGAAATTTAAGGGCTTTGTCGTCAGCGACTGGGGCTCGGTGGGGGAGATGATCAACCATGGATATGTAAAGGACAATTATGAGGCGGCGAAGGCGGCAGCTGTTGCTGGCTGTGATATGGATATGGAGAGCCGCAGCTATATCCGGGATCTTGCGACGCTGGTGAAAGAAGGAAAAGTGTCACTGACTGTCGTCGACGAGGCGGTCCGGCGTATCCTTACGAAGAAGTTCGAAATGGGTCTCTTTGACGATCCGTTCCGTTATTGTAACGACGCCAGGGCTGCAAAGGAATGGGACAACCCGGCCAATCTGGCGGTCGCAAAGAAGATGGCGGAGAAGAGCATCGTCCTGCTCAGGAATGAGGGCGGGCTGCTGCCTTTGTCCAAAACGACGAAGACCATCGCGCTCATCGGGCCATTTATTAGGGCCGTCCGGGACAATTTAGGTTTCTGGTCGTATGAGTGGCCGGATGACTCCAGCCGGATCGTGACGACCTGGGCTGGCGTACAGAAAAAGATAAGCTCCGGGACCCAGCTGCTGTATGCCCGCGGCTGCGGCGTGACCGATAGCTCGACGGCGGGGTTTGCCGAGGCTATAGCGGCGGCGCAAAATGCCGACGTCGTCGTCATGCAGGTCGGTGAGGCGAGGGATATGTCCGGCGAGGCGAAGAGCCGCAGCTCGATACGTCTGCCGGGAGTGCAGGAACAACTGATAAAGGCTATACAGGCGACGGGCAAGCCGCTGGTGGTAATGATCAATGCGGGCAGGCCGCTGGTCTTCAACTGGGTGGCGGATAATGTAGCCGCGATCCTCTACACTTGGTGGCTGGGGACGACCGCGGGTGACGCCATCGCCGATGTATTATTTGGCGACTATAACCCTTCCGCACACCTGCCGATGAGTTTCCCGCGTGCAGAGGGCCAGATACCGGTCTACTACGATCATTTTTCTACCGGGCGCCCGGCGAAGAATGACAGCGATCTCTATTATGTTTCGGCTTATACCGATCTTCCCAATGATCCGAAATTCCCGTTTGGTTTTGGGCTCAGCTATACTAGCTTTTCCTATAGCGATATTCAGCTGAGTTCGGCTGTCCTCAGGCCGGGGGGGTCTATGACGGCCTCCGTCACGATCAGCAACAGCGGGAAGGCCGACGGCGAAGAGACAGTCCAGCTGTATATCCGCGACCTGGTCGGCAGCGTCGTGAGACCCGTCAAAGAGCTCAAGGGCTTTAAGAAGATATTCCTGAAGACAGGCGAAAAACAGACCGTCACCTTCACGATCACGCCCAACGACCTGCGATTCTATAACGATAAATTGGAATATATTTACGAGCCCGGCGACTTCAAGGTTTATATCGGCGACAATTCGAGGGATGTGAAGGAGGTGGCATTCACACTTTCGTCGGATTAAGTACCTTTATTCCATGCAGGACATCAAAAACATCATTTTTGACCTGGGGGGCGTCATCCTCAATTTGGATAACAAACGTACTGAGGACGCTTTTACTTCCCTCGGGGTGAAGGACTTTCGCTGTTATTTCGGACATGGGCACGCCAGTGATTTCTTCAGGGAGTATGAGGTCGGCCGTATCAGTGACCGGCAGTTCATCGACTCGATAAGAGAACTGACAGGGATCTCCGTCTCCGATGAGGCCATCGTCGACAGCTGGAATGCCCTTCTGCTGGACTTTCCGCCAGAGCGTATCCAGCTGCTCAGGCAGCTGCGGCGGACCTATCGGCTGTTTCTCTTCAGCAATACGAACGCCCTGCATATGGCGTCCTTTCGGAAGACTTACGCTGATACGTTTGGCGGCGGCAGCCTGGAAGACCATTTTGAAAAGACCTATTACTCGCATCTGCTGGGCATGCGGAAGCCCGACAAAGAATCTTTTGAATATATCCTTCGGGAGAATGGGCTCGATCCGAGAGAGACCATGTTCGTGGACGATGCTATCATCAATGTGGAAGGTGCGGAACAGGTGGGATTGAAGGGGCTTTTCCTGCGTCCCGGCGTGAGCCTGCTCGATTTTCAGTGGTGATTATTTTACTTCTTCAAAATCTATATATTCACCCATCGGCGGCTGTTTGGGCTTTTGCTCCTGGCGGGGCTGCTGCTGGCTGGCGGAGCCATAGCCGGCGCCGGCGTTGCCGTTGGCACCTTCCTGCATGTTTCTGAATTGCTGTCTTACCTGCCGGGTGGTGCGTACGACGGGCAATAGAAAGTTGAAGATGAAACGGTACAGCAGGTACAGCACGATCGCCAAAAATAATATCTCTGATAAAGGCATCATAGTAAAGTTGAATCCAACATTTGCGCCCTTCGGCGCGGATCAGGTCCGGTCGGTAAAGGTAGGATATCCAACCCTAAAAACCTGTTAAACCAGGACCACGTCGACCCCGACCCAAACTACAACATCGGGCCGGGCCCAAATGTTCTACTTTTTAAAAACCCTGTCAATCACCCAGTTGAGACTATCCCCAAGCCGGACGGCTAACTTATCGGCCAGGCGGAGCAGGACGGCCTGCAGGCGTTCGTTCTGGATCATTGTGTCCAGCAGCTGGATGCCGGTCATCGCTTCGCCTTCGATCTTGCGGGGCAGCAGGGACCGCACGAACATCGAGCCCGAGTGCTGCTGGAGATAGGTGAAATTTACATCTATCTGTTCTTCGAGCAGCCGCGCCTTGTTGCGGAGCCGGCGGATGTCCTTGTCCAGCGCGTCCATGCTGCGCGCACCTTTAGTGAATGGTTTCGTCATCGCTGTCCTCTTCTTTTGAGTTTTGTATAATGGTTTGAATGACAGGCTCTACAAACAGCGCTTTCCGGAATACCGCCAGGAGCACGAAGACCACCAGGATCAGCAGCGTCACCAGCCCGAACCCCTTCACATAGCTGTGGAAGAGCCCGGAGAACCAATAGGCGACCATGAGCCCGCCAAAAAGAAAGAACAGAAATCCGAGGAACAGCGACAGCAATATCCAGGCAAAATAACCGGCCGATTTGGCAAAAAGACGGAGGCCCTGCAGCCGGTAGATCTCAAGACGGGTCTCCAGATATTCTTTCAGCAGCGTTTTATTCTCGGCGATGAATGCTCCTAAATTATCGGGCTGGCTCTGGTTCATGCTCGTTCTTTTCGATAAAAATAAATTATTTCAGAAGAATTATCCGTACATTTGCACAGGTAAATGAAGCAAAAGAAAAGGGAACGGAAGCGTTCCCTTCTTTAATTTCATGAATCGCCGGAGGCGATTCGTCCGACGGGCGAGCAATAGCGAAGCCCGCGACCGAGGTGAACGGGGTCCGAGCGAAAGCGAAGGACTCGAACGAGACGAACCGTGACGAAGCAGGTTCGACGAAGTTCTAAGCAGGTTCAACGAAGGTCTACAGACTTTAGCGCACTTGCCGGGGATGCGCTAAATTTGGAACGAGCATATCCCCGGCATGGATTTAAAACCCGAAGGTTCTCCGATCATTCATGGTTAACGAAACAATTAAGGCAGTAGAAAGTTTGGTGCAGGCTCTGTTGGCGAACGAGACCGGATATTTCCTGGTGGACATTCGCGTCAAGCCGACTAATAATGTAAAAGTTTTTATCGATGGCGATCAGGGTATTTCCATCGAGAAATGTGTACAATACAACCGCGCGCTCTATAAAAAGCTGGAAGAATCGGGACTTTTCCCGACCGGGGATTTTTCGCTGGAGGTCTCTTCTCCCGGGCTGGACGAGCCGCTGAAGCTGCTGCGCCAGTACAAAAAGAACATCGGGCGCCAGGTAGAGCTGGTCCTCCAGGACGGCACCAAGAAAGAGGGGCGTTTGCTCGAAGTCAGTGAGGATGGGATAATTGTAGAGGAAGTTAAAGGAAAGAACAAGAAAAAAGAGGTGATCAACCATACTTTTTTATTTGATAACATAAAAACAACAAAAATTCAAGTAGTTTTCTAAACTGGCGGGTACCGGTCGGAAGGCCGTGATCCAACAAAGATTTAAAAACAAGTGCTATGGCAAGTATCAATCTGATCGAAGCCTTCCAGGACTTCAAGGAAGCAGAAAATATCGACCGTCCTACAATGATGAAAGTGGTAGAGGACGTGTTCAAAACCTTGTTGCGCAAAAAATATGGAAGCGACGAAAATTTTGACGTAATTGTGAATGCGGAGAAGGGCGACCTTGAGATCATGCGCCGCCGGACCATCGTCGAGGACGGCGCCGTGATGGACCCCCTGGCGGAGATTGCCTACACCGACGCGGTCAAGATCGAACCCGACTATGAGGTCGGGGAAGAATTATATGAAGAAGTGGAGATCCTGGACTTTGGCCGCCGCGCGATACTTGCCGCCAAACAGACGCTGGCAAGCCGTATCGGCGACCTGAAGAAGAATGTCCTCGTGAAGAAATACAATGAGCGCATCGGCGAGATTGTCAGCGCTGAAGTATACCAGGTGTGGAAAAAGGAGATACTTTTGCTGGACGAAGAAGGCAGTGAGCTGATACTTCCCAAATCTGAACAGATACCCCAGGACTATTTCAAGAAAGGCGAAAACATTCGCGCCGTAGTAAAGAAAGTAGAGCTGAAGAACAACTCCCCGGTGATCATATTGTCCCGGACCAGTCCGCTGTTCCTGGCCAAGCTGCTGGAGATCGAAGTTCCCGAGATCTTTGATGGTCTGATCGTGATAAAGAAGATCGTTCGTGAACCCGGCGAACGCGCCAAGGTCGCCGTGGAGTCCTATGACGATAGGATCGACCCTGTAGGGGCATGCGTAGGGATGAAGGGTAGCCGCATCCACGGTATCGTCCGCGAGCTGAAGAACGAGAACATCGACGTCATCAACTGGACCAATAATAGTCAGCTGCTGATACAGCGCGCCCTGACGCCGTCCAAAATAACCAATATGGAGCTGGACAGCGAAAAGATGCACGCAAATGTCTATTTAAAGCCGGACCAGGTGTCCCTGGCTATCGGCCGTAAGGGGGTCAATATCAAATTGGCGCAGGAATTGACCGGATATACCATCGACGTATTCCGCGACAACGAGGGCGAACCCGAAGAATTTGATATCGACCTGGAAGAGTTCAGCGACGAGATCGAGACCTGGGTGATCGACGAGCTCAAACGCATCGGTTGTGATACGGCCCGCAGCGTGCTCGACCTCACTGCGGACGAGTTGGAGAGAAGGACCGACCTCGAAAAACAAACCATCGACGACGTTAGAAGAGTGCTGAAGGAAGAGTTTGAAAAAGGATAACAGTAAATAGTTATATTTTTACAGAAATTTGTAAACTCAAAAAAGGAAGATTGACTTAACTCTTTAAAAGTGTGGACTTTAGGTCCACCGGCCGAAGGCCCATCATTAGCCGTGCAACGGACGATGGATGCCTTTCCGAAGAGTCAGCGTCCGGTCCACCTATAAAGAGTTAAGTTCGCAAATATGGCAGAAACAACAACAATACGCCTCATGGCTGCGGCCAAGGAATTCAACATCGGGAAAGATACCCTGGTGGATTTTTTGGTGAGCAAAGGATTCAGTCAGGATGATCTTAAGCCTACGTCCAAGCTGACGGAGGATATGTATAGATCTCTTCAGCAGGAATTCCAGTCGGACAAAGTCGCCAAGCACAAGAGCGATCAGATCGACCTGCCCAAAGGAAGCCTTGAGGCAAAGAAGAAGAAAGAAGAAGAGCCGGTGGTCGTGTCGCCGTTCAAGCAGGCGCCCCCGGTAGTGAAGAAGGTGGTAAAGGAAGAAGCGCCGCCCCCTCCTCCCGTGGTAGAAGCGCCGCCGGTAGTGGCAGCGCCTCCCGTCGTGGAAGAACGACAGGAAGAGCCCGAGGTCGTGAAGATCGAGGCGCCCGAACTGGAAGGCCCCAGGGTGATCAATAAGATCGACCTCTCCGCAATAGACTCCTCCACCCGTCCCAGAAAGGTGACGAAGAAGCAGGAGGAACCCGAAGTCGTCGAAGAGCCCGCGGCCGAACCCGAGCAACCCGCGCAACAGCAGCCGCAGCAGCAACCGCCACAGCCGGAGTCCAAAGCCCCAGAGGCCCCGGTGACAAAGGCGCCTGTGAAGGAAGAGCCCGCAAAAGAGGAGCCCGTTGTCGCACAGACGGAGCCGGTAGAAGAGAAGGCAGAGCCGGCCGTCCACGAAGGATCTACAGAAGAGCCGTCGGCAGAGGAATCCTCTACGCCCCCGGTCATCGAAAATATTCGCGCAGAGAAGCTGGAAGGCCCGAAGATCCTCGGGAAGATCGAGCTTCCCTCCAACAACGATACACGTCCCAAGCAGCAGCCACAGGAAGAGAAGAGGAAGCGCAAGCGCATCCCGATCGAGAAGAGGGATAACAATCCCGGGCAGGGCAGTGGAAGATCAGGCCAGCAACAGCATGGCGGTGGTCAGCACGGGCACGGTGGACAGGGCGGACATGGTGGTCATGGCGGTCACGGTGGTGGCCAGCACGGCGCAGGCGCAGGCCAGCAGCACGGCGGCGGCAACCAGCGTCCCCCCGGACAGGGTCGTATCCCCATTCAACGGAACCCCGGTGGCGGCGCCAATCGCGCGGCCGGCGGCGGTCATCAGGGTGGAGGCCATGGCAACAGACGCAACGATCCCCGTCATGCTCCGCGCGAAGCAAAAGAGATCGATAAGAAGGAGATTCAGGAGAAGATACGGCAAACGCAGGCGAAATTGGCCGGCGCCGGTGGCCGCGGAAAGAGCCTGAAAGCAAAATACCGTCGCGCAAAACGCGACGAAGCCGCCGAAATGGCCGCTGGAGAAGAGATGATGGACAGCCGGCTGCAGGTCACTGAATTCATCAGCGTCAGCGAACTGGCCAACCTGATGGACGTCAGCTATGCCGAAGTCATCAGCAAATGTATGAGCCTGGGTATGATGGTGTCCATCAACCAGCGCCTGGAAGCCGACGTTATCGAGCTCGTAGCCGGCGAGTTTGGCTATACTGTTGAATTTATCGGCATCGACGACGCCGCGGAAATGGAGGAAGAAGAGGAAATGGACGATCCCGAAGACATGCTGCCCCGCGCACCGGTGGTCACCATCATGGGTCACGTCGACCACGGTAAGACCTCGCTGCTCGACTATATCCGCAGCGCGAATGTGGTTGCAGGTGAGGCCGGTGGTATCACCCAGCACATCGGCGCCTACCAGGTGACGACGGATGCCGGAAAGAAGATAACCTTCCTCGATACCCCGGGTCACGAGGCCTTCACCGCCATGCGTGCACGTGGTGCCAAGGCGGCCGACGTAGCCGTTATCGTGGTGGCTGCGGACGACGCAGTGATGCCCCAGACGAAAGAGGCGATCTCCCACGCACAGGCCGCGGGCCTGCCCATGGTCTTCGCCATCAACAAGATCGATAAGGACGGAGCCAACCCCGAGAAGATCAAAGAACAGCTGGCCGGCATGAACCTGCTGGTGGAAGACTGGGGTGGCAAATACCAGTCCCAGGAGATATCCGCCAAGAAAGGACTCAACGTCGAGCTGCTCCTCGAAAAGATATTGCTCGAAGCCGAACTGCTCGACCTCAAATCAAACCCCAACAGGGAAGCCTCCGGTAGCGTGATCGAAGCCTCGCTGGACAAGGGTCGCGGCTATGTCGCCACCGTGCTGGTCCAGAACGGAACCTTCCGCATCGGCGACCTGGTCGTATCCGGTCAGTATTTCGGTCGCGTGAAGGCCATGTTCAACGAGCGTAACAAGCGTGTCGACGAAGCGCCGCCCTCGACGCCGGTGCTGCTGCTCGGTCTCAATGGCGCCCCGCAGGCCGGTGAGAAATTCAAGGTCTACGAAGACGAAAGCGAAGCCAAGGAAGTGGCCAACAAAAGAGCCCAGATCCTTCGCGAACAGGGTATCCGTACGAAGAAACACATCACCCTGGATGAGATCGGTCGTCGCCTGGCCCTGGGTAACTTTAAAGAGCTCAACCTGATCATAAAAGGTGACGTGGACGGTTCGGTGGAAGCCCTCAGCGACTCCCTGCAGAAACTGTCTACGGAAGAGATAGCAGTCCGTGTCGTACACAAGGCCGTCGGCGCTATCACCGAGAGCGACGTCCTGCTGGCTACAGCTTCCGACGCCGTCATCGTGGGCTTCAACGTCCGTCCGTCCTCCCAGGCTTCCCGCCTGGCAGAGAACGAAGGCGTGGAGATCAAGACCTACTCCATCATCTACAATGCGATCGAAGAGGTCAAGAGCGCCATGGAAGGTCTGCTCGAGCCGAAGGTCGTGGAGAAGATCGTGGCCAACGTCGAGGTCCGCAACGTCTTCAAATTCGACAAGGCAACCGTCGCCGGTTGTTATGTTCTCGATGGCAAGATCTACCGCAACTCCAAGATACGCCTGGTACGCGACGGCATCGTGATCTACCCCATCGGGGAAGGCGCTTCCGCCGAACTCCAGTCGCTGAAACGGTTCAAGGACGACGTCAAGGAAGTCCCCTCCAGCATGGAATGCGGCCTCACCATCAAGAACTTTAACGACATCCACGTCGGCGATATCGTAGAGGCCTACGAAGAAGAAGAAGTAAAACGTACACTGTAACTAATGTTTTGTTAAATGCCCTCCTTTCGGAGGGTATTTAGCCTAACTTTACCCCATATGCTAAAAAGATTTACCTTTTTTGCTATTGCTGTTTGCGCGTTCTGCGGAAGCAGCATGGCTCAGCAGAAAGTTGTAGCCGATAAGATCGCCGGAATAGTAGGCGATAAGATCATCCTTAAATCCGAACTGGCCATCGCCATCGCCGATATGCAGCGCAACAACAACGGCACCGAGATAAAAGGCGTGGACGAATGTACTATCCTGGATAACATGCTCCTCCAGAAGGCGCTGGTGCTGCAGGCCGAAAAAGACTCCCTTCCCGTCAGCGACGAAGAGGTCGAAGCCGAAGTAGACCAGCGCATCCGCTATTTTATCCAGCTCTATGGTGGCAAGGACGCTTTTGAGCAGATAGCACAGCGGACAGTTTACCAGGCGAAGCAGGACTTTATGGGCCCCATCCGCGAACAGCGGCTGGCCGACGCCATGCGCAGAAGGGTGGTGGAAGGCGTCACCATTACTCCTACTGAAGTAAAGGAATACTTCGACAAGATCCCAGAGAACAAACGCATCTTCTACGAATCCGAGCTGCGCCTCAACGAGCTCAAGATAAATCCAAAGGCCAGCCGTGACATCGAGAAGCTCGCGATAGATGAGCTCAATGAATACAAGCAGCAGGTGGAGTCCGGCGCGAAGAAGTTCGACCTTCTTGCCAAGCTGTACTCGGACGACCCCGGCAGCAAGGACAAGGGCGGCATGATCGAGCTCAACCGCAACGACGCCAAAATGTGGGACCCCGTGTTCTTTTCAACCGCTTTCCGGCTAAAAGAAGGGCAGGTCTCCCCGGTCATAAAGAGTAAGTTTGGATATCATATCATCCAGCTGGTCAGCCGCAGCGGCGATGATGCGGTCGTCCGGCATATTCTGAAGATCCCGCAGATCACCCAGACCGAGATCGACGAGGCCACTGCACAGCTGGATTCTATCCGGACACAGCTGTTGGCCGGTACCCTGGGTTTTGGCGAAGCGATCAATAAATATACTCCCAGCGACGATCCCCAACGCTCTACTGCCGGGCAGGTTATGGGCAAGAATGGCTCGACCTTCCTGACCATCTCCGACCTCGACAAGGATATGGTGCTCCTTTTGAAGAATTCGGACCTCAAGCCTGGTCAGTATTCCAAACCTGCGGTCTTCACGGACCAGAGTGGTAAGAAAGGTGTCCATATCGTGCAGCTGATCTCCAAGACCGAGCCGCACCGGGAAAATCTGCGGGACGACTACAACCGCATCGCCCAACGCGCACTGGATGAGAAGAAGCAGGCAGCGCTGGAGAAATGGTTTGCAACCAAGATTCCCACCTTTTACATCATGATAGACGGCGATTACCGCAGCTGTGCCAATCTGGCCAAGTGGCAGACGGGTACGCCTACTGCGGGGAACTAGTCTGAACCGCCTGAGGGGTCGCGCGGTTTCCCACCCTAGGGTTCGCCTAACTCCCTGTCCTACACGCAGGTTAACACCCCAATGCCGCAACTGTCGGCAAGTATCTTAGGTATAAACCCTTAAAGGCTCCGAAATAACATATTATTTCATAGCGCATACATGCTTCTTTAGTAATTTGATAACGCAATTTGGTGCGGTTAAGCGCCAGATATGAATTTTGACCATTATCGCGGGCCAGGGGTCCGCCGGCCCAAATAAACAAGTATGCTAAGTAGTGCCCAAAAATCCGTGCCTACGACAAAGCAGTTTAGACAACCTTATTTTATGTATGTTGCCCCGGATGGAGTCATCGCGTCAGCATGCGCCCGGTTTACTGCCTTACTGAAAAGAAGGAATATCCATAGCTTTTTAGGAGTTAATGTATTGGACGTCTTTTCCCGCCTGGGAAAGACCGAGCCGCAGCCTGGTTCCGACGGTTTCGGCCAGGGAATGCCCCGCACCATCGATCTATCCATCCAGGCCCCCGGGGCCAGATCATTTATTATCCGCTGGACACCTGTACCCCGTTATGGCATGCAGTCGGCAGACGGAGGCTGGCAGTTCACGGGGATGAAGATCTATGCAGACCCTTTCCCCCCTTCGGCTACGGGAAGAGGCCCTGTCCCGGAAGAGATACCCATCCCCGCGGGGATCATCAGACAGGTTTCCGATATCATTATTACCACAGATACACAAGGACATATCGTCTATTGGAACAATGCCGCCGAACGATTTTACGGTATCCCTGTCCGGGAGGTCATCGGTCAGCCCCTGAATCAGCTGGTCCGTTATACCTATGCGAATACGACAGAAGAGGAAGTACAGCTGGTGCTTCGCGAGAACGGCTTTTGGGAAGGGGAAGCGACATATCTTTCGAATGACGGAAAAAAATCGTACCTTATTTGCTCTTTCCGTTATGTCAGGGATAGTGATCGGCGGATCTCCGGGGTTATGATCCTCAATAAGGATATTACTGAGCAACGTCAATATTCCGGGCACATCGCCGACATCCTCGAAAGCATAACGGATGGCTTTTTTGTGCTGGACCAACACTTTAGGGTAAAACTTTGGAACCGTGAGGCGGAGAGGATCACAGCGATATCCGCAGAAGAGATCGTAGGCAAGTCCATTTGGGAGAAATTACCCGGGTTGGTAGATACGAATACCTGGCGGTCCTTTCATAAGGCCTTCAAAAAGAAAATGACGGTCACGTTTGATCAATACAATGAACGTTCGGATCGGTGGCTCGAAATGTGCCTCTATCCCTCCGACAAGGGTTTATTTGCCTATTTCAAAGACGTGACCATCCGCAAAAAACAGGAGGCCCTGCTGGCGCTCGAGAAAAAGGTCCTCGAGCTGAACACTGGCAAACGCATGAGCCTCCGGGCCCTCCTCAACTATTTCCTCAAAGGCATTCAAAAGATATTCCCGGGCATGTACTGCTGTGTGCTGACCTTAGACGACGACGGTCAAAGCGTGCGGCTGCTCTCTGCCCCGGGTCTCCCCGCCATCTACGCCCACGCTGTAGACGGTCTGCCCATCGGGCCCCGCGCCGGCAGCAGCGGCACGGCCATGTACCGGAAAGAGACGGTCATGGTCAGCGATATCGCTACCGATCCCCTCTGGGAAGAGTACCGCGACCTCACCCTGCAGTTCGGCCTCCGCGCCTGCTGGTCTATACCGGTGATGGACGACCGCGATGAGGTGCTTGCCGCCTTCGCAGTATACTACGACACGATCAAATCACCCACCGATGCCGGGATGGACCTCTTCGAAAGGGTCGCCAGCCTCGTGGCCGTCATCATCGAGAGCAAGAAGATGGAAGAGATAGTTCTTAGACAGGAGCTCGATAAACAAAAGATCATCGCCCAGGCAATGGTGGATGCACAGGAGAAGGAGAGGGCGGAGATCGGCAAAGAGCTGCACGATAATATCAACCAGATACTTTCCACGACCAAGCTCTATCTCGAGCTGGCGAAGAACGATAACAACGAAAGGCAGAACCTCATATCGCGCAGCGCGGGCAATATCCATCAGGCCATCCACGAGATACGCAATATCTCGAGATCCCTGGTCCCCTCCAGCATCGGAGACCTCGGACTCCAGGATTCCATCGTCGACCTCATGGAAAGCATAAAGATGACCCGCGCGATCCATATCGAGTTCTACCCAATAGGGAATTTCGATGAAAAGATCAGTGACAAGGCCAAGCTGATGCTCTTTCGGATCATACAGGAACAGACCAACAATGTCCTGAAACATTCGGGGGCGGTGAACCTTATCATCGAGCTGACCTATGAAGAGACCGCGAACAATATCGAGCTGAGCATTACGGACGACGGAAAGGGCTTTAACCCGGAAAAGGTCAAAAAGAAGGGACTGGGTCTGTCCAATATCATGAGCAGGGCAGACCTTTTTGGAGGAAAGGTGACCATTCAGTCCGCTCCGGGCCACGGTTGCAAATTAAGAGTGCAAGTACCTGTCGGGCGGACCACAGGTCCGCTGGCCCAAAGCCAATCATAAAACCTGCACCGGGAATGGGCTAAATTTAACAATAGTCCATCCCCGGGAATAAATAATAATTCTTAAAACAATCCTATATGAGTAAGATCAATATTCTGATTGCTGACGACCACAAGCTGATCCGGGAGACCTGGAGTTACATCCTGAATAGTGACGCGCGGTTCCAGGTGATAGCCGAGTGCGGGGATGCGCAGGAGGCGGTGGAGCTGGCAAAAACCAAACGTCCTCACGTGGTCCTTATGGATATCAATATGACCCCTTTTTCCGGCCTGGAAGCCACCCAGCGCATCAGGAAGATCTCTCCCGGCTCGAAGGTCATCGGGGTCTCGATGCACTCCCAGCCGGCCTATGCCAAGAAGATGCTGCAGATGGGAGCCCGCGGCTATGTGACCAAGAATTCTTCCAAGGAAGAAATGATCAAGGCCATCCTCGAGGTCAACCATGGAAATAAGTACATCTGTGACGAGATCAAGAACATCATCTCCGAGCAGCTGCTCGACGAAAAGGAAGATTCGCCGAATATCAATGCGCTGACCGAGCGGGAAATGCAGATCATCAACTTCATCAAGGAAGGCCTCTCGTCCAAAGAGATTGCCACCAGCCTGAATATTTCGCTGAAGACCGTGGAGGTGCACCGGCACAATATTCTCAAGAAGCTGAAACTTAAGAACTCGGCCTCACTGGTCAACTTTATCAATACAAACGCCACATATATTTAATCAAGTTATTCATTATTAAATTGTTATACCCGCACGGCCGTTCCAGGCATCAAGTCCCCCGCGCTTACTCCCGGCCGGTTTGCGCGGTTCACACCATTCCGACAACCACCAGCTTCCAGTTCACACCGACAACGGCCAGCTTGCGGTTCACATAATGACCCTGCCGGGGGCAGCTTCCCCCTCACCGCTAACAGTGTTAACTTTTCTTTTTCTTTAACGCTTAAGTCACTACCTTTGCGGCTTCTTTCGGGAATTAACCCATCTCCCGGGGGAGGGCCAAAGCATGAGCGATGCAATAAAACATGAATGTGGGCTGGCATTCATTCGATTACGCAAGCCGTTCTCTCATTATCTGCAGAAATACGGCACTGTACTCTACGGTCTGAACAAGCTGTACCTGCTAATGGAAAAACAACATAACCGCGGGCAGGACGGCGCAGGCGTTGCAGCGGTAAAGTTGAATGTAGAACCCGGTCATCCCTTCCTGCATCGCATCCGCAGCGCCAACAACCAGCCCATCTCCGATATTTTTTCCAGGATCATGGGTGAAGTAAAGGACCTGGAACTCTACCAGCCCGACATCACCAAACACCCTGGCCTGATGAAGGGTCATATCTCCTTTGTCGGCGAGCTGCTGCTCGGCCATCTCCGTTATGGCACCCAGGGGAGGAACAACGCCGAATTTTGTCATCCCTTTATAAAGAGAAATACCATCCCGGCCCGCAATCTGGCGCTGGCTGGCAACTTCAACCTGGTCAATACCGACGAGCTGTTCGACCTGATCGATATCGATCCCGGCGAATTTCAGAAGCAGAGTGACCTGGCCGCTATGATGGAGGTCATCCACCACTTCCTGGTCAAGGCCGACGAGGCTTCGCAGGCCCGTCTCGACCTGGTCGGACTGCTGAGAAAGGCTGTCTCCCTTTTTGATGGCGGATTTACGGTCGGCGGCCTGGTAGGCAACGGAGATAGTTTTGTCTTCCGCGACGCCCATGGCATTCGCCCGGCCTATTACTATATCAATGACGACGTAGTAGTGGCCGCTTCCGAAAGGTCTGCTATCCGTACGGTATTCAATGTGGGCGAGAACGAGGTAATGGAGCTGATGCCCGGCAAAGGCCTGATCGTTAAGGCCAGCGGCGAGGTCTCGGTGGAGACCATCCTTGAGCCGAAAGAGCGGCGCGCTTGCAGCTTTGAGCGGATCTATTTCTCCCGCGGCAGCGACGAAAAGATATACCGCGAACGCATTGCGCTCGGTCATAACCTCAGCGGGCAGGTGCTCAATGCGGTCGACCACGATCTTAAGAATACCATCTTCTCCTTTATCCCCAATACGGCAGAGGTCGCTTTTTACGGACTCTGGAAGGGCGTCGACGATTACCTGGAAAGCGTCAAGATACAGCGCATCCTGTCCTGGGGCAACGATATCAACAAGGACAAGCTGGTGGAGATGCTGAGCCGCAAGATCCGCGTCGAGAAAGTGGCGATAAAGGACGTCAAGATGCGCACCTTTATCACGGAAGACACTAGCCGCAATGAGATGGTGCAGCACGTCTACGACGTCACCTACGGCACGGTCCAGAAGGGTGTCGACACGCTGGTCGTTATCGACGACTCCATCGTGAGAGGAACGACCCTGAAGGAAAGCATCGTCCGGATGCTGACCCGTCTCGAGCCCAAAAAGATCATTGTCGTCTCTTCCGCGCCCCAGATACGCTATCCCGACTGCTATGGCATCGATATGAGCAAAATGGGCGACTTTATCGCCTTCCGTGCAGCAGTCGAGCTGTGGAAGGAAAGAGGGAAGGAAAGCTGTCTGCAGGAGTTCTATGAGCGTTGTAAGGAATTGCAGCGCACCGGTCAGCTGCACACGGAGAACGTTGCCCAAAAAGTCTACCAGCCCTTTACCGACGAAGAGATATCCGCCAAGGTCGCGCAGCTGATCACGCCACCGGATGTCGATACTCCCGTACAGGTCATCTTTCAGACCATCGATTCCCTGCACCGTGCCTGCCCCACCAATACCGGCGACTGGTATTTTACGGGGAATTACCCCACTCCGGGAGGCAACCGGGTCGTCAACAAGGCTTTCATGAACTATATGGAAGGAAAGAACGTCCGCGGCTATTAAATGCTGGTTAACAGCGAAAATACCACTAACCCCAGCGGACAGTGTCAATTCCGGGTGTCCCAGGGGGACTCATCACCCGCATATTCACGCGAAATAATCATAACCGACTCAAAATGATCCCCCTCGGACAAAAAAATTAAAGTACTAATTGGGGTTTATCAGAGAAAATCCTTAATATTATATAAGTTTACTTGCTAGTACCCAATTCCCCTTAAAAGAATCTGCACTGGTTTAAGCGCTCCCTTAGTAATGCCTGATCATTTTGATTTCAAAAGTTAAGCGTTATGAAGAAAGTTTCAATTATGATCGTTGATGATCATACGTTAATCCGGGAAACATGGAGTTTTTTATTGGGAAAGAATGAGAACTTCGATGTTGTAGCTGAATGTGG
>Ga0105239_10001201_pt1 | contig 35429 bp, 30 predicted proteins | sample KBSC44metaG_FD_92761 | JGI IMG/M metagenome (GOLD analysis project Ga0105239, IMG submission 92761) | Corn rhizosphere microbial communities from Kellogg Biological Station, Michigan, USA - KBS C4-4 metaG | ecosystem: Host-associated > Plants > Roots > Rhizosphere > Soil | place: Michigan, USA... | reverse complement strand
TCCTGGGAATGAGCGGTCGGACAAGAAGAGAGTAGAGCTAGAATTACACAAGGTTCGGGTGTATTCGTAATTATATATGGCTTGCGCTCACAAGACGTTGCACTCAGCTTTTGTACAAAGTCGAAACGGTCTTCCCAACAGCCGAGTTCAGAGAGAAGACCACCAGTACCGCCGGACATACTCTGCTCGCAGGCCAATATGTATATCCCTTCACGTTCAAAGTAAACAATTGTTTCTCCCTAATACTGAGCGCATCGACTGATTGTACTGTAGTTCCCTTTTAATAACGACTGCACGAACACTCCCAATGCTCTGAAAGATATCAAGGTGGGACAAGTCAACGTCCAATTCGCTCCGGTTATCACCAAGCATGTCAAGAAAACCCTACCACCATCCATGACGGGGTTCCCTGGAGAGGCTGAAATCAAGTACTATGTCAAGGCCACTGTGATAAAACCCAAATTCTTCCAAGAGAATATAAGATCGGTACGGCATCCCTTCAATCTGCAACGGTCATACTAATAAAATCAGATCACCGATATCAAATTCTTGCCAATCGAACCACCTCGAGGACCCGATACTCATGAGGAAACCTTTGCCCGCCGGAAACGTCAATTCCAGCGGTATGGTGCTCAGGCTCAGAAGAAAGGCCTCTTCAAAAAGGCGCCGATCCCTGATTCGGCTGAGGAAGAGCCTCCTGCTTTCCAGGTGGATGCGCGACTGCCCAGTCCTGCCATAGTCACTTGCAATGAGCCACTCCCGTTACGAATCCTCGTCGAAAAGCTGAATGACAGCTCTGCCAGTGTCTTTCTCAGCATGTTTCAGATCGAACTATTCGGATACACTCAGATCAGGGCCCACGATCTAGAACGAGTTGAGAGCAGCAGCTGGCTGCTGACCTCACAAGCAAACATGAACATGCCACTCGGGAATCCTGTTGACAAGTCTCGGAAAGAGTGGAAGCTCCCTTCGCGACTCTGGGAGGAACTACCGATCCCCAACACTGTTGCTCCGAGCTTTGAAACCTGTAATGTCACTCGAAGCTATGAGTTGGAGGTACGAGTCGGCCTGGCACACGGCATTTCAGGCGGTGTTCGACCGGAGCTCATGGTTCTACCACTGAGGCTGCCTGTCCAGGTCTTCTCTGGAATTGCTCCTCCGCCCAAATTACTTGAATTAATGGCAAATAATCCTCGCCCACAACCGACTCCGGCTACTTTGTTTCCAAGACCGCAAGAAAGCAAAGCGACATACAGCCCATCAGAAACGTCCATGCCTAGCACTCCATTACATGAACCCACAACACCGCTGACCGAGATTACTTCATATCCAGCCCCTGTTGGCAATTACACTAATCAACAGCCATCGGATTACCAAGATGAGGCCCCTCCTCCGTCTTACGAGGATGCCATGGCACATGATATGGCGCCAGTAGATGGACCTAGGCGCGATTATCATCTTCCCTCATCAGGTGGGGTTCAAGGGCCGGCTTTCAATCCAGATTCGAAGAGCGGGCTCGGACGTCGTGTCAGTGAACGGTTGTTTGCTTCAAATGCCCCAGCGGCTCCGTTCAGGAGCGTGTCTACACCTTCCGTCGTGAATTCGAATACGATTCCAGAAAACAATACCGATGAGACATCTCCGACATCTCCGCACACTGCAGAGAGTCTCTCACGCCCACCGACATGGAGGCGTAGTCTCACCAGCAAGTTTGGTGGAGAAAAAAGTTGAATGAGTAATATCACAAGTAAACAGAGCTTGAGGTGAGATTCGGCCATCTCTTCGACAATCACGCATAGCAAGCAGGGCGTTGGATGCATTTGGATGACGGTTAGTTGGGTTACTTCACAGCAGTGGAAACAATATGTTCAATTTCAAAAATAGAATCGCCAGCCTCAGTCGTGGACTCGTGGTGAAGCTCGATAACCGTTCTCTAACAGCTGCCCACTATCTTAGTCATGGCTCCGAAAATCCGAGTCAGGGGAGGTCCACTCCTTTGCGGTTTTAGTGGAAAGAGGGGTATACCAGCGAAACTTGTCTTCTAGTATTAGTAGTAATGCTTTAGAATACAATTAAACGACTATCTGATAGCCTTGCTGAATGATTTGGCTTTAATTTCTTTGTTAATGGCATTCGAGCGGCACTGTATGCTACTTAGCGTAGCTAGCAGGGTTTTTTTCTGCTTTCTGCGCGAGTCGCGCGCTCTAGGAGCGTTACTTATCTCAACGATCTGGAATCTGCCCAGATCTACTGTGTCAGCGGGGACAGTCGCCTGTGCCAATGCTATAGAAGTCCCGATTATTCGAAGTTTCCACCTTATCTAGGCAGCAGGCGGCATACTGTAGCTTGCTAAGTAGTAATTACGTACTGGTAGGGTGCTAAAATGATAATTACCTGGACGAATAAGGCTGCATCTCTTGGTGCTCGGATAAGCAGGGGTCCTGACTGGCTGGCATCGAATCCACAAATCAAACAAGGTACGGATCCTCTGACGTATTATTAAGTACGTGTTCTTCTGGAAGGAAAAATGCTCGCACATTCGACCCATTCGCTATTCAACAGAATCTTCAGCATCGGCCCACAGCCAGATGAGCCTAGTCGACAAACTAATCAAGATCATGTGTGAGCGCGGCCAAGGCTGAGGCCCCAAGCTTCGCGAGGTTGTCACCGTATTGGGTTTAGGCCTAACCAGGCACCTACCATTGTGTATGTACCGACCTTAGCAAATATTGTATGTGGACGTGCGCATCTGGAGTATGTCTCCCTTCTCAAATCTCTTTACATCTCTGCTGCTCGGATGACAAGGGCACTCTATTGGCCAAAATAGCAGCGTGGATCTGCCCTGTCTCCGAAAATCCCATCATAAGGTGCGTCGACCTCAATATGAAGTCGCACGAGGCCAAATCATCAGAATGGGGAACCAATCCCTAACCTACTCTAACATCTAAAACATGCCGATAGCGCAAGGTTGAAAGCGATTGCTGGTTCTAAGCCTCCGCGACGATGACGAGGGTGCTGCTTGCCCGGAGAGTCGTTGCCGGATCCCAATGATATAAAGGAGCTATCTAAGAGCTGTTGGCATCAGGTGCTGGATAAACCACTACTTCATAAGCCTCTATGAAACTATGTTCGACATGTTTTTTAGGCAAGCCGCCTCGATCGCTTTACTCTTTCTCGGTCATGTCGCCTCCCAAGAGCTGGAACTCAGCGATTGCTCTCTCCTTGGGCCAATATATCCTATGCCCGCAAACATCACTGCATCCCCAATCATTCGTGAGACTCAGACCACTTTTGTGAAGCTTCTCGATGAGGCATTTGTCAATGGTACCACATCGTGGGGCTCTTTCAACGTCGTGAATACTTCCGTCTCGATCGGAGTCTTTTCAGCACAAACAGAGGGATTCCTGAGCGAGTACCATCATGCTGGATCTGGGCCTTTGATCCAAGACGGATTGACTGGCGGGAAGCTAAACGTGAATACACTGTATCGCATAGGAAGCATTGGAAAATTCCTGACAGTTTACACATTCATGGTTAAGCTAGGGAGCAAATACTGGTCCGAGCCAGTCGTCAACTTTGTGCCTGAATTGATGGATGCGCGGGACTATGGGGCCGTTCGCAGCATAAATTGGTCCCAGATTACTCTGGGATCCCTAGCTCGTCAGATGAGTGGCTTACCCCGAGATTGTATGCCCTCCAATCCCATCATAACTGGGTGAGACCAAATTTCTGACCCAATGCAGATGCTGTCTCTGATCTCGCCCGCGTTCCTGGCATTACAGACATTGGCCTTCCTAAGCTCAATGCATCCGAAATTCCAAAATGCGGAGGACCTGGGGAGAAACCATGCACGCCTGCAGGTAAGAGTGGCTGACAAGGAGATAACCAGTTGTTTGAGCTAATGTAAATGTAGAATTTTTGCGCTTCATCGAGGCGCAGAATCCTGTTGCAGCAACGTGGGACATGCCAATTTACTCGAATGAAGCATTTCAACTCTTGGGTATAGCATTTGAGAACATTACAGGCGAACCAATCTCGGACACCTTCGAATCAGATATCATGAAGCCCCTCAATCTGAAACGAAGCTTTTGGATTCCGCCTGTCCACGACACAAACGCCATGGTGGTCAATCCGCCAGGTGGTTATAGATTTGACGAAGATATGGGGGCTTTCACGCCGTGAGTTAAATATCGCACCCTACACCTTCCTATACCGCATTCTAAGAGTAACTACAGTGCTGGAGGTCAAGTCATGTCGCTCGGTGACCTGTCATCCATGGGGCGTTCGGTGCTCCGCTCATCTCTCCTTCCTCCAGCCATCACCCGAGAGTGGCTCAAGTCAACTTCTTTGACAAGCGACCCCAGTTCGGCTGTTGGAATGCCGTGGGAAATACTTCGTATGGATGTTCCCATCTCGCCCGACTCAAACAAAACCCGAGTTGTGGACGTATACTCCAAAAATGGCGGACTTGGTGGCTACAGTTCCTACATTTTCTTGTCCCCCGATCACAATATCGGACTTACTGTCCTCGTCGCATCGCCAGATGTCCAACCCACTGGAACAGTGGCACTTGCAGTGCTCTCCAAACTTGCTCTGGCGACATGGATACCTGCAGCCGAAGCAGCTGCCCGAGAAGCGACCATCGCCAACCTGGCAGGAACATATGCCGCTGCCAATGGAGCGAACTCCACCATTTCGCTACAAGTCGTCCCTGGCTACAAAGGACTGCGAATTGACGAGTTCACCTATAACGGCGTCAGTCCCTTTGAGCTCCTAGGTCAAGATGGTGCAACCCTGCAATACATGAATCTCCAGGATGATGGAAAACTGGCATTTCGCTCAATCCCTCAATCATTGCGGCCTCCATCAACCGAACCCGCGCCATTTGGGCTGTTTGGGGAATGTAGTTTTGACTGGTCAGCAGTTGACACTTTCAAGTACGGAGGCTTTGGGTTGGATGAGTTCATTGTCGATGTCGATGAGACTGGCAAGGCAACGGCAGTGCATGCGCCTGCCCTGCGGGCCTCGTTTCTGAGGACGGACGCATAATTTGGGTGGCTGTGCGGTCGGATTTTGAGGCATATCGGAAACTTTCTTGGACTTTCTCTTCTCGTTCTGTGACCTTCTGGATGCCTTCTTAGTTGACTCAGATATTACATAATAATAAGATACTACAAAATACACCGTTTGCCCAAAGCTGATATGAAAAGTGCATTAAGAGGCTACTTGTGCAGTCGAAAATGTGTCAACCCTCAACCCATTTTGAAATGCCCTAGTCTGACTTGGAGGAGTGGTCGCAGCAAATATTAGCCTTTGGGCCTAACGCAACATGGGCAGAAACCGTGGAACTATTAACTAACTACTATTATGTAGGTGTGGCTGAGCAATTGAAGTTCTGCCTTGCCGGCATGATGGCAACATCAGTTGTCATCCTTCCTTCTACAGCCATGGACTGCTGGTGAAAATGTCGGGTTGAAATTCCCTGAAGTACCTCGAATTGCAAATTTTGTTACGATATCGAAGGCTAATATCGCATTTCTCATAATAGCATCCTTATCTCTCGGGGTTTCTTTCATTTACACTATAAAAAAAACGACCTTGTCGGTCGCTTCACTGAACAAAGGACTGCAGGCTGAATCCCCGATGGCTCATCGGAAAGGTTTGCAGCATTTGCTACCGCAAACGTGATCCAGCTATGGACTCACTAATCTGAAGAACAGTGCGAACGGGTTGCCATACTTGTAAGGCTCGAAAGGTAAAATGCGACGAGACGAAACCGTCATGTCTTCGATGTACGAGAGCAAAATTTGTCTGCGGAGGATATTCGATTGAAATATTCTCAAATAAACGGCATGCATCCAGTCAACTCTTCCCGGCCCGGGTGGGACAGCACAATATCAGGCCATCAGACTCTCTTCACTTCTACCGAACACTACAATCACTCGCAGACCTTCCTCCTTCAGACTACAGATCGTATGATTTCTGTCGACGATACACGGTAAAGGATATGGCAAATCATCATCTCACCAATCAGTTTTGGACACGGACCATAATGTCTGCATGTCACAGTGAGCCTGCTATTCTTCATGCGACCCTTGCGGTTGCAGGCGCCCACAAAGCCTACTGTGATAAGCAGTCTCCAAAATCAGAGATGGCTTCCATAGACGCAAACCTGGCTGCCAGCACTTACCTCCACTACCAGAAAGCCCTGTTTTATTTGAAAAGGCGGATAGCCGTGCCGAATCCAGAACAACCCGAAATTGTGCTAATCGTCTGCCTTATCCTGATGACCTTTGACATGATTGAGGGTCGCTACGGAGAAGCCTTGTTTCACTTCACTCACGGCCGCCGCATCGTCAAAGACCTGAGTAACAGTAATTCAAGCGACAGTCATGTTCCTCTTAGCCTCCCATCAGTGCCTACATCAACGATGGACGAAATCAACTATTCTTTCGCTCTGATGGATATCCAATCGGTCAACTTTGGTAGCCTCAAGCCGCACTTCAAGCTAGTTGCTGATACGAGCCCTGACAGTAGTCCTCACCTAGAGATACCGGATATCTTTGCTAACTTTGATGACGCTTGGCGACATATGCTCCTCCTATTGAACAAATGCTACCGCATGTTCGCCAGCATCAACGAGATGGGTTCAAGGAAATATGAGCTTTGGGAGAACGACCTAGACTTCCGAACCGAACGAAGTAACTTTCTGGCAGACGTGGAGAAGTGGAAAGATACCTTTGACAAAAGCTCTTTCCGCACATTATCATCGAGCCAATCCCCGCGGGAAAGCAAGTCGACATTGTTGAGGCTACATCACCTTACCCTTAATATTTGCATAAGGGCGCCAATTAATCTTGGCGATGAGATGTGCTTTGATGCCTTTGTTCATGAGTTCTCAGCGCTCGTGGACTTATGTGAGGAACTACTACCTAGCCTACCCACTATCACAATCGAGACCGGGATAATCCAACCCCTTTTTCTCACCGGGTGCCTTTGCCGCCATCCGAATATCCGCAGACGGCTAATCCGTCTTCTTTCACGCCCGAGAAAAGAGGGCCATTGGGACAGCAAATTGATCGAAATTGTCTCACGTGAACGAATGATCTTTGAGGAGGAGCTCGCAGGCTATGTACACAATGCCGCACAACCAATCGCAGACGACATTGACCTAGCCCAGCTGATTCCACGGGAGGCCCGCTGGTCGGAAAGCTGGATGTTCTTTGTGAAAGAAGACTACTCGATGATTGAAATAACGTTCAGGAGGCGGAAATTGCATCCCCATCTACTGCTCGAGGGAGAGGATGATCATGAAACACGGAAGAAGCTGGTCAGCCTGACATGACCTGTCCAAAACCTCGCACATTGTGTGAAAGAGAGCTATTTCAACTATTTCTTGAGAGTCGGACGGATCGTATGAGATTAATGGATGGCGTTTGTATCTCCAGCAAGCGCCATATCGACCCCAACCTTTGTCGCGGCGTCAAAATCCTCCGCTGGGAGCCCAAGGGCATCATTGGAGAGGAGCGCTCTTGTGTCTCCCGCTCCGTCCTTGAAGAACAATCGGGCATATAGGAGAATTCCGAATCCCAGTGTCTTTCCTTCCTTCAGAATTTCTTGCCCGCGCTTGAAACGTTCAACTACATCCTCGTGAGTAACCTTCCAATCCTTCTCACTATCACCAGTCACTCGAAGCACAGATTCGAACATATCTCGTTGACTGACAAAGAAAGACGCAACATACACCGGCTTGTTCTTGAACTGACTCAAGCTAGGGCTTGGATCGTCCTCGGTTTCTGGTAGAATCTTCAATGCGAGAAGCTTGGTAACTGCTCTTCCGACCTGAGGCCAGGTGGAAGTGTTGATCTTCGTGTTACCTTCGTCGTACAAGGTGAGTTCCTTCTTGTCAAAGTCGAAGCCATATCGAGCCTCCGTGCCTGCCAGGCTAAATTCATACCAGAATCCGGTGCAGAGGCCCATCCACGACGTCTTTTCGCCGCCGACCTTCTCTATATATTCTCTGGCGGCAATGATGCGGGGACGGACAAGCACATCATTGCCCATTTGCTCATTCGACACGTTAACCCCCCATTCGTTCGGCATGATCCAGCTGACACCAGCTTCGACAGCAGCGTCAATCAGATTGGTCTGGGTATCCTTTGGCGTCATGACTGGGAGAGTGATTATCAAAACGTCTTGGCCCCTCAGCGCCTCGACCAGAGAGCTGTGGCTGTTGTAGTCAACTTTCTTGACACTGTGCAGCCCAGCTGGCATCTTGCTGGTGCTATCAGGTCGAGTTATAGCAGTCACTTTGTGTTTTCCTGCTTGGATCAGAGCATTTGCCATGGTCACCCCTGATCGCCCGGCGGCGCCGACGATGGCAATATTTTCCACATGGTTCTTGTATCCCGCGGGCTGCTGGGTTGCAAATGAGCTGGACATCCTGTGTTAAAGTCGGATTTTTCTTTCAGAGAGAATGGGTGCTATGGTCAGTGCGTAACATCGGGTTTATGGGGAGCCCAGCAAATAAATAGTTCAATGAAAGCCTCCTGTGTGACCAGCAGCAGCCTTAACTCTAACACACATTCCCTCCTCAACCAGTTAGGGCCAAGAGCAGCATTGTCCAAGAACGGGACAGATCAAACGGAGTGCTACAAGGCTGTTGAGGTGCTTACAAATGAGGACGGTGGAACAAATTACATGGCAGTCGTTGGCAGCTCGTTTTAACACCGGCCTAACTCCGAGCGAGCTGGTGGGAATAAGCGACGAAGCGAGACTCGCGAGACCCTTTCAACGTCAATGATACGAGTCTTTGAAAATTTAAAACACACTTAGCTATGGCATTTGCCGGTCAAGGACGGACTTAAGGTATCTTTCTTGTGTATTGGAATTTCCGTGTCGAAATCGAGTCTGCTTCCCCACCCTGCTCTGTGGACTAGAAGGGCCTGAAGGGCTTCCGTGTTTCTAATTTGATGTACCAAGGCGGCCTGTCTACAGCAGGGAAACAGCATGAGCCTCAAGCTCTGTCGACTCCGTCTCTACGTATTGGCTCTCCCCGCTGTGGCCTAAAAGACCTTCAGATGGCGGGAGCTAGCCAGCTAAAGCGTCAGGTGCGGGTATATCCTCTCCACCTTGCCGGCGATCAGGTCGTCGACGAACCCGGAGAAGTTCTGAAAGACGAAGTTCGGGTACAATTTCCGCCCATCAATATACCCCAGGTACTCGGCATTCTCAGGGGTGTTGTCCGCTCGTACGTACTTTGAGAAGTTGTACGAAGCATTCGAGAGCCGGTACTTGGTTGGTACGTCCAACGGATACTTCTCGGACGCGTGTTTCGCTTCTTCGAGAGCACGTCGCACGTCCTCTGCTGATTGCTGTTCTTTTTGTGAGTATTTGGTGCACGGGTTTGCGGGGTCATACGCTACATACCGTGGTGAGCTCGACTTTCTCGCCAGTCTTTTCCTCGACAATGGCCACTATCTCATTCTGACTGAGAACATCACCACAGACGAATACTCTCTTGTTCAGCGTTCGCTCATCTTTGATGATTTCAGCGGTGATAGCGCCAATGTCCTTCTTCGCGATGAGCATGTTAGGCGCCGTTCCGCCTTCAATGATCTGATTCCGTGCGACTAGGGACGCAGAGTCGAACTTGCCGCTCGGCACGCGAGGATAGCTGATCTCGTACCAATATCCCACATCGATGATGGTGAAGCCGACTTTTTGGCGGAATATCATATCATGCACGTCTTCCTTGAGATCACGCAGAGACATGATTCCGCGAGGGCAAGGTGTTCCAAAGGCACAAGGCACGAATCGCTTGACTCCCGCTGTGCTCGCGGCTTGAATAATGTTCGCTTCGATGCCGACATCGAAGGCGAAAATCGTAAGGATCAGTGTATCGATGTCTTTGAGCACGCCTGCAAGCTTTTCGGGCGAGTCTGTTAGATCTCCAGTCACGACCTTCAATCCTCTGTCTTTGAGTTGTTGAACGGATGGCTTTCCGGCCGAAGCAGTGCGGATAAAGCAAGTAATTTCCTAACCAAAAGACCATTAAACTCATTGCGACTTGAAGTTCGTTCACTGGGAACTTACAAATGAGCCATCCTTCAGCATAGCCTCGAGAATACTTGTTCCTGTCTCGCCGGTCGCCCCAACCAAGAATACCTTCTGTTTCGACATGTTGGACAGCTTGGCCCATATCACGGGATCCCATTCGACATCTCTTCGGACAAGATATCGGTGATAAGGAGAGAGTCTGCAACAAGTTATAACGGACAAACAGTGGACCGACATTAATAATATATGCCCCTTTATGCATATGGTGCAAACATTAATCTCGGCTGACTAATGAATACATTGTCCAATTGGGGGACGGACTTCCGAGAAGGAAGAACCAGCGGTCAACATGACATGGACATGTTCGTATGATACCATGTCTTTGCTCGGTTTTGCTAGTGCGTTACGCCCTATTGACATGTTTGAAGTAAGAAGCCTGGTTTGAGGATCGATCCCACGTAGACCCCAACCTACTGCAGCGAAACCCTTTGAGATGGGTAAGATGATAACGTATTGTGAGGTTTGCGTTCCTGTCATGGCATGCCACTGGTAATTGTTCTCTGGTGAACCAAAGACCAGTTCTGATGATGACATGAAAACTGCCTCGGACTCATCTGCGCCTGGGACGAGTGAGAAGGCTGCTGTCCAATTTCGTTGATCATTCAAGGTGCCGGGGGCTAAGACCAGAAATACTCAGAGAACTTGGAACTGTACCCCATGCTAGGTGCCGCTGCATCCATCACATGAGCCAATGCTTGAGAGATGATAGGGGTGCTATGTACGGAGTATCGGTCTCCTCTGAAAGGACGGACAATGAGGGTGTTCAGATTATTAGTTTCAGGGAATGTGAACTAGAGGACTCCGTGATTCGACGAGGAGTGTATTTTAGTGGCTCTACGCATTTCGGTTGTTCGGGAACAAACGCGTCGAGGCGCGTCGGGTCGCGTTCGGGTCGATGGGGGCTGGCGTGTTTCAGGCCATGAGGTAATCCCAACTCATGCTGTGCAATGCCACGCCAGGAGACACTTTGGCGCCAGGAGTCTGCCTGACGACGATTGTACAGCCGTGTACGGAGTACAGCCTCATTATGACTTGGGAGAGGAGCTCTCCCTTGCTGCCTAAATGGAACGTTCCGGAGACTTTCGTCGATAACGATGTTGTCTCTCTTTGACATGACTGTACGCGTTACGCCTCAGGTGCTAGCACTCCTTGCGTTGATGAAATTCGAGCCGCTTTTCCAATGATCCGTTCGGTTCTGAGATTCACTGATTTTTTGAACGCCAAATCTTTGCAATGAGATGAGCAGCTACTCTGCACGGAATTGATGCAAGGCCCGAATCAGCTTCATTGACGGGACGAGCCTGGGAATACCACCAAGACCTTGGAATCTTCGAATAAATCTTTATAAACCACACAGAATTAACGATTATTTCCCCCAGCTCTGATCAATACATACGCTTGTTAGATTTGAAAATGGGTTTCAATCCAGGAGTGGAGTTCTTTGTCTCCTTTTACGCCCTCCATCCGTCCAATAAACAATGCATTTATTTCACAAAGTATAAACCTCCGACGAGGTGCAAATGGCCCTGCGATGATGACGACTACATCAAAGCCTTGGGGCTGCGTAAGAACATCCTCTCCTGCTCAGACCACACTGAACGTGTGAGACTCCTCAGAGAATATGTCTTACATAATTGCTGCCGACGTGGAATTTACGAAAGCGCGCGTCACCGACTCAGCATGGAGCGCGATGGCCTTCTAATTCCACTGGTGCAACGATGGGTTGATGAGATTCACGCCCAGACCAGTAGGCAGCAGGCTACAGCCATAGGGCAAGCGACTGGCATTGATGACCTCCTCTCAAATCTCGAAATCGACGAGGCTGAGGAATGCTCCTCCAGTGATGTCTCATTGCCTCTCCATCAAAAGGTTGGAGGCGTATCCACTCCCCCTCAAAATGATTTTTTGAGTTCTGCCACAAGCATCGAAGTACCATCCGAGCCCCAAAGTGGTAATGAGCGCTACGACATTCGTCCTCGAGAGACAGATGATTCTGTTTCATCCATACTCGGAGAAATGTCAAAATTATCAATTTCTCAACAACCCCTGTCCGAGTTTTGTCCACATATCAGCGACCCTCTGCCAAGGGACTCTGTGCGGGCGAAATTGAGCAGTGACTTACAGCGTCGGGATTTTGAGACAGGAGCAGTTTATATGTTCGAGCGTGATGGTTCTCCTGGTTTCGTCAAAATTGGTTGGACCGCGTTGTCCATTGAATCCCGTGGAAAAGATTGGGCAACGCATGGATATGAGCCTAGGTTTCTCTTCAAGGTCCTGGATGTACCCCACGCGCAACGTGCCGAAACACTGACACATTTCGAGTTGATTAAAGAGTGGCGCCAGGAGGTGAAGTGTAGAGCCGAGCACTGCCTGGTTAAGCACCAAGAGTGGTTCGAGGTTAGCAAAGACAAAGCACAGCAGGTGTTAGGTGACTGGGCCGATTTTATGATCAGGGCTCAACCATACAACCAGGACGGAACCTTGAATAAGAAGTGGAGGAAGATCATCGATACAATGGAGGAGAAGGGGGAAGCGCTCACAGCTGCACGAATGGTGGAGCATTTTGAGGTGGCTTTCGCTGACGATTCCGCCCTGGTTGAGGAACCCGCAAATCTCAACCACGCGCACCAGGCTGGGCACGCACATGATCTGGACAATCAACGAACATTTGCCGACAATATGGGATCTGATATAGCATGCAGAGAATCACTTCCTGCCGAAGAGCTTGACAAAGTGTCATTGGAGCTCCAGGCCTCCCCTGCGATAGGCGACTTGCCGTTCACTCAGGTATCATCATCCCAAGTTACTGAAGGCAAGCTCACACTGGACCCGAAGCTTCTGCCATCCACTCGAATTGTGTTCCAGACCAGCCAACTGGCCAGCCCACCATTCAAAGAGATGCCAGCTTTCCGGGCTGAGCAGAAACAATTGCCATCATTCGCCTCACTAAGAGAAGGTTCCGGTCAAATCACCAATATCCGATCGAGGAACCTGCCGATATTCTCTGGAAAGCCAATGTTCCAATTTGGAGAACAATTGATAATTGAAGCCGAACCATCAGCCCCATTCGACGTGAAGTTCGGCGGGACTTCGTTTGAGTCCGACATCCCACCGAGCACGCGCTCCTCTACTGCGGTGCTGCAGTTATCTGATTCACAAGTTGGAGACTCGTTATTTCAGTTCCGGTCTCCACCAGAGACAAATTCCAGCACAACAACGTCAGGTATGTTTCAATTCGGTAAGCCTTTGCTCTCATCCACGTGGTCATTCGCGACTGGACCACACGCAGGACCTTCACAATCCCCCAGTATTCCTCTTGAAAAACCAACTTTCCAGTTTTGTTCACCTCCAACAGCTAGTGTTAGTGTCCCATTAGCCTCTAGTGTCCAAACTGGTTCATCAGCCTATCAAGTTCAATTACCACAAATAGTAGCATCGACAACAGCTCTACAGCTGGCCCCCGCGCATAAAACAGCCACAGAAATGCAGTCTGGCACCTCATCTACGATGCAGCAGAGTTCGCCACTATCTATATTGCCCAACACTCATCCGCCGACTTGTTCGCTGCAGGTGTTGGAGCACGGGCCATTGTTGATTGAGGAATCCGTACCAGTGCGGCCGTTAACCAAGTCAGGGATACCAAGTCAACAACCTCAGTTAGAAACAACGTCCCAGTTACCAACAGAGAGGACTGTCTTCCAATTTGGATCTACATCTAATACAATATTACCTTCCATGGTGGAGGCACCATCGGGGAACCTATCGACCTTTGCTAGGGATTCCATTTTCCAGTTCAGAGCTTCGTCGACATTGGAACCAAAACCGAATGCAAAAACGGCATCGAGCACCCAAAATCCGCTCACGGAACATTTAGTATTAGAAATTGAAAGTATTGCCTGAGTCACAAAAAGCACAACAGCCAGAGAGCGCACAGTTGTTTCCTACCAAGGTACCACTGTTCCGATTTAGAACCACGAATGAGAGCGAACCTCTTCTGGAGGAAACTTGCAAATTGCATATTGGCCCTGGATTGTCAGGAGTGGCGCTTGCTTTCGTGGGTCCAAAAAGTTCTGATGAGATATCTCAGTCAATTGTGAGCGAAGGCCTTGGGCCTGGTAGAGGGCCTGGGTACGAAGAGCAACCTGGTGGTACACAGGGAACGGTTGGTGGCAGAGATGTTTTATCGCCATCCGAGTTACCACTGCTCCTCCGGTTGGCCCGAGAACCTGCTGCAGTTCGAGCCGAGTTAGTGCAAGGGCGCCAGCCTTTACAGCCCTCGCGGGGCCCTGAAATGGCAGTTGGGTCTACATTATCACTACATGAAGATGACCCGAAAAAGAGCGTGCTGGGACGGTCAACCTGCCATCATCGGGGAACGAGTGCAAGTACGGCAATCGGCCCAGGTCAAATCGCAGAAGGAAAGTCCGACAGATGGGATGGCGCCCAAGAATGACATCCAAGATCGCAGTAGGATTACAGCGGATGACGACGCGGTGCCAGACGACAGGTCAGACAGTGTGGTAGATCCGGATCAAACGCTGGTAAGGATTTCATCACCTAAATTGTTGGAACAGGCGGCGTCCAAGCTCGTTGCCCAACTTTCCGAAGAAACATCTACGAGTACGATTCTTGAAGGGCTGACGATGGATGACGTGACAAGTGTGGAGCGCCTGGGTGGAGTGGCCATTGCAAACGACCTTGAGGAAGGCTTAGCAGTCAAGGCTGTGGAAGTGGCTTGAGGCTTGAGGCTTGGGGCTTGAAGGGTGGAAGCACTCCGTCCAGGGCCTTTCACCGTTGCCGCCCTGACAGAAGCATCGCGAGCTAAGCCAGATATAGTAAGGTACGCCCACCGTGGGGTTTAGAGTGGCATCATGGTTTTGATTGACGCGGCTTGCCTCCGCCAAGAGATTGGATGGGCATCACAAGACGCCCGGACGCGCCAGCAACTTCGGTCAAGGCAACGTTATCCCTCCTTGCATAAAGATCCCCATAGCGCAGCTCACCTCGTTCAACGTCCGCCATTGCCAGACATAATTTCTCGTACCCGTTCGTATTCCGTGCTGGAACCCAACTTGCTGTCTTTTATTCTCCGACCGAGAATTCCGGTTCCCTGCATCGATCGAATCTCATCGGCTGTCTCATCTCTCCACTCCGTTTGTACTTCCATCAGATCTCGTCTCCCGATACTGCCTTCAAACCCTCCTCTTGTTCTTCCTTCGTACTTTGTCACTGATCGCCTTCCCAAGTGGAGCGACCATCAAACCCATAAACGGTCATCATGAAGAAGTTACTTAAAACTATCAACAAGAAGTCTGGCAGTACGCGCGCCGAATCCGTACGAGGCTAAAGCTCGAGACTAACATGCCACCTCAGGTCCTGAACGAAATGGCAGCATGCCAGTTGTCTTGCCCCAGGGCGATGCGCCGGAAGCTGTCGTCGTCCGTGAGGTGGTACGTGCCGTAGATCTCCACCCAATGCCTCGAAGCTCACTCTTCTGCAGACTGCTTTCTGTGAATCCGGTGCGCCCAACGCTCCAAATTCCGGGGAGGAGTATCTCCATCTACCTGCGATTGTTGATGCGGCCGAGTCGAGTCCAACTGCGGCAAAAGAAGCCGCAGTCACCATTCGGAGATATTTGTCGAAGGACCACTACAATCGAGGCTTTGCCCAATACAATGCCATTATGTTGGCACGCATCCTGACGGACAATCCTGCCCACGTCTTCACTCAGAACTTTGATGTCAAATTTGTAGCTACGGTGAAGGAACTTCTGCGCGAGGGGAAAGACACCAGCGTACAACAGATCCTACGGGAAACTCTGGACTACCTTGAAGTAGAGAAGCTTCCTGGGAACGACACTCTCAACCCGCTAATAGAGATGTGGCGGAAAGAGAAGGGAAAGCGAAACACTCTGCGTTATTCGGTAGGTTGGAGTTCTTTGGAAGCTGTTAGCACTGATCATCAAACTGAACACCACCAACAGCAATATCGTGTTCCACCCACCTTCCAACCCGGTCGACAACAATCCACACGGAGAAGAGATGTCTTACCTCCGCCAGAGGAGCTTGTCTCCCGGATAGAAGAAGCCAAGACGACGGCCCGACTTCTAGTTCAGACAGTGCAGTCAACACCACAGTCGGAACTCCTGGCGAATGATCTGGTGCGGGAATTTGGGGAACGGGCAAAGGGTGCGCAAAAAAGTATCCAAGGATACTTGAACGCACAGAACCCAGCCCCAGACCCGGACACTATGCTCACATTGATCGAAACAAATGATCAATTGAATATTGCCATGTCTAAGCATCAACGATCCATCCTACAAGCAAGAAAAGCAATGGGGCAGGCGACTCCAAGTCCACAGAACGAGACACCGATCAATCCATTATCAATGCCCCAACATAGCATGGGACAAAATGTCTACACCAGTCCGACCTCACCCAATCAAGGGCCCTACTCGGCTTCGCCACCTAGACAGTCAAACCAGATTCCGAGTCCAGTCAGTCCCATCAGAAACGACGAACGGTTTTCTCCCCCAGCCGGACCACCACCCGCTGCTCGTGGAGCTGTCAGAAGTCAGGCTGTTCACTCCCCGACAAGTAGCTTTGACGCGAGTGCTTATGCCGCTCCACCAGGGCCGCCTCCCTCGGCTGGCTATTCCGCACCGCCTGGACCACCCCCGTCGAGCGGGTACACTCCTCCATCTGGACCACCGCCTGTACCAGATCGAGCTCGTCCATTATCGCAAGGATTTTCCGAGCCTCCAGTCGTTTCGACAACACACTATGGAGTATCGGAAAACCCATTCGCGGATGATGCTTACGGAGAGGACACCCAGCCAGCGCGAAGGCCACACGCTCTATTTGATCGAAGTCAAAATACCCCATCACCGCCGTCTGACCACCAGAGAGCAAGTGGTTATCAAACAACACAGAGTTATGTTCAGCGACAAGATTCGTCCACGGCGAACATCACAGCGCATGGGGCCGGTGGAGCAACCGAGCCTGCACAAGACCAACGTGTTGTGAGTCCGGTTGATGAAACACAGGGGGCACAGAAGCAAATGAGTGATTTGCGCGTTTAGTCAGAGCGCATTTGAGAGCAGCCATGTTGTTTACTGAGCGTTTCTTAAGACTTTCGTTTGCTACTAGAGGAGACCATTCCGTCCATGTAGAGCGAGGTATGGAATAGATACCCGTTTGAGCTCTTCTTAGACGCTACCTTGTGGATAGCAAGATACCACGACTAAACCGTGCCAATTGTAGTAGTGCTAACCAAGGCGTATAGGCGGTGATGTCGCAGACACCTGCACAGATAGCGCCGAGGCATCAAGGCGTTTTCAGATTAGGCATCTTATCCGATACACTAATGCAAGAGTAGTGTTTGGCCCGACTCAAATGCGGTAAGTACCTCTCACCAATCCATGCGGTGAAAATACTCGGGTGAATCATGGGCCACCCACGAGTACAGATCGTGGACGCGGGATTGCATTGGAGTCAACTACGGAGTTGGCCAGCATCAATCCTCCCTACAATAAGATCTATACTGCCCCCTGCTCTGCTCTCACTTCTCGCCCTATGGCATCTCCCTCCCTCCTCCCAACACCTAACTTCTCACACTACAACCCCTCTACATCGACAAGATGACAACTCTTGAGCCCCGCCCTGCCTATTCGCAAGACGAGCTCGACAAACTTTACCCCAAGGGCCTTGAGCTGCGCCTCGTCCAGGTTCTGCTTCGACACGGTGAACGAGCCCCTGTCTCTGCCCGTTTTGGCAATGTATGTTTCCATGATGACCCTCAGGGACTCGGTTGTTAACGAAATGCACAGGCAGGCCTTGCACCGTACTGGCCGTATTGCAACGCCGCCAAACGTCTCCGTTCTGTCGCTATGACTCCAGAAGATGCGTCACAATGGAATTCTCTACAATGGAGGAGGAGACTGGAGAGATTCGGAAGCGACGACGGCCCGGTCATTGCGTCTGGGCCTGAAGGTGAAGTTGATGGTATCTGGTATGGTGTTGCATCCCATTTCAGTATTGGCAGACCCTAACGACGTCCTTCTCAGTCAACTCGGTGAACTCACCGACAAAGGAAGAGAAACCACCTACCAACTTGGCTGTCGCCTTCGCAAGCTATATGTCGACCAGCTCAAGTTTATGCCGCAGCTCATCGCCAATGCAGACCTGATATACCTGCGCGCCACGCCTCTGCCCCGCGCCCTCGAATCAGTTCAACAGGCATTTTGGGGAATGTACCCGTTGACCGCCCGGACTGCTGCCTTCCCTCCGCCCACCATCGTTACTCGAACTGTTGCAGACGAAACACTATTCCCGAACGATGGCAATTGCAGGCGCTTTGCTCAACTTTCCCGTGCATTTGCTCAGCGCACAGCAGACCGCTGGAACGATACAGATGATATGGCATACGTGACCAAGTTGATTGGCAAGTGGATGCCTGAAAATTCGGACAAGAAGGTTGCTGTCGACTCACATCCGAGGTTGTCAGGAGTAATGGATACTGTCAACGCCACACTCGCCCACGGGAAGGAGACACGACTTCCCAAGGAGTTTTACAACGAGAAGTCTAGAGAAATCATTGATCGTATTGCGGTTGAGGAATGGTTCTCTGGATATAATGAAAACCGTGAGTATCGCATGTTGGGGATAGGGTCCCTGATCGGTGATATAGTGGAACGTATGACCTCCAAGATTGAAGGTGCTCGTCTTTCCATCAATGAAATTGGCGGTGAAAATGGCCGGCTCGGCCAAGGTCGTGGCGGTGAGAAAGGCATCCGGTTCGCCATGTCTGGATGCCACGATACAACTCTAGCCGGTGTGTTGACTGGCCTCGGTGCCTTTAATGGTGAGAAATGGCCTCCATATACTAGTCATATCGCTTTCGAGCTGTTCCGTCGACCTGATCCTACCTCTGCCTCTCCAAATTCGGAACCAGACTCAGGTTTAATCACCTATCCCACCCCTCCTTCAACACAACCCAAGCACAACCAAGTCACCAGCAAGCCAGGCGCGATAGCCTCGTTCCTCGGTCTTCGTTCACCATCACCCAACACCTCCGATAGCGCATCCAGCAGCAAATCTGTTCTCAGTGTCTCCAGGCCACCCAAGGACCTCATTTCACGTGCTCCACATCATACCCTCAGCGATTCACAGAAAGCCCGATTGGATCCCTATTATGTAAGGATCCGATACAATGATAAAGTTATGAGGATTCCCGCATGTGCAAACCCAGGCAACAATTATGAGGGCGATGAGACACTTTGTACATTTGAGGCATTCAAGCGCGTAGCGGACGGCGTCGTGCCCAAAAACTGGAAAGTCCAGTGCGGTGAGAATCTCGATAAACCCATCGCCGGATTGGAAGGCCCTGCAGAATGGGCAGGGCAGATTGAGAAAGATTTTTAACTCTTGGTGTCTGGAAGAGTGTGTCTGACGTTCAAGTTGAGTCAAATTCTCGAGAAACGCACAAAAATCACTGAATCCCTCCAAAGCTCACTGTCGAATGTCAATGAGCCTTCAGACCACTTTCAATCAAGCAAGGAGGTAAGAAATTGAAAGACCCCCTTCGCACGTATAGCCCTGCACGTAAGACTCTATGGCAGCGTCGAATTATACGATTGGCCTACAGAGCCGATGATAGTGCCAGACTCCATGCGGAAGCTCAGCCCAGAAAACTGGCAGCGAGTATGCCTTTGAGGAACAGCATGCACTCACAAATTTATTCATTAAGCCTAGGAAATAGAGATGGAAATTGCACACACACTGGCAGTGTGACAAACTTGAATGGCTCCGTCATGCATATAATATTTAGCATGCAACAGATAAGATAGGACAAGCAAGTAAATATTACTAAGAATTAAAGTAGTAGCTACCAAAGTCACCCTGGCCCCTACCTGGCCCCTGGGCTATGAAGGTGGATGGGCTTCACTCCTTGAACCAGAAGAAGAGGCGAGGCAGAGCAATAAAAGAAACATTACATACTAAAAAATTGACCAAGCTCACTGAATTATTATTCGTTCTGCACAAGGCAATCCTTTCTCCGTCACCTGAATTGTTCTTTTGCTACCAGTGGAACTCCAGGACTCAGAGGCTAGTTGAACAACTGTTACACAGCCTATCCTCCACTTGAATTGGTCTAAGCGGCTACTATGTATCATGAGAAAAAAAACTTGGAAATGGACATCACACAACTATTTACAATACGGGCCTGAGCAATCCGGCTCTTTGACCATTGGTTGCTTTTCTTCCCCTTTTGGCCTGTGGCCCCTCAATTAAATACCTACGTGCACAAGCCAATTGGCCCTGCGAATGTCGCTCTTCGTTTGTCCCGCTTTTCGAACCTTGATCTCGTAATTACCTCCCTGTTATTTATCAGCTCGATCTTTCTGCGCTGATGTGGCGTTTCCTCCGGGCAATCTTGCGCAAAGCCAAGCGAACTGAGGATGTGTCATTCCCGCAGCAAGGAACTTAAGGATGATCAATGATACTCAGAGTTTGTTACGAGATGCTAAAGATGATCCTACCGGAATTTGGAGTGCTTCTGTGTCGGGCTTTCCTTGCAATGCTCCGACGACATACTAATCCACCGGGAGAGGGCAGGGGAGTTCGGAAAAGTGGCACACCGCACTGTACTTGACAGGATGTGATTCGCAATCAAATATGACAACAAAGCGACGAATTGTAACCATCTACGAACATGCAGGGAACTAAATGTAATCCATCACCACCGCAGCCGATTCTATCTCCTCGGCATCATTGCATCCTAAGCCTCCCTCCGGCGCTCACTCACCTTGGGGCCTAGTCATACTTCGGCCCTCTCACCCTCTCATCCCAGAACAGCTGTTTCCTTTCCCCAGTATAGCTGACCTTGCGGAACCAATCCTCCGCACTGGCCAGGCGATCCGGCAAGATCCTATCGAGCAGGGTGTAGTCGCGGGTGATCAAGCCCTTGTTGCCCGCCGACGAGCGATACAGGTTCCACCAATTTTCGAAGTTCTTCCCGAACGTGAGCGGCAGCGAGTTCTGGTCTGTTGTGCTCTGCGCCCCGACCTTGGTGTCTGCGCCGGACGGGAGTGCCGAGAAGTGCGACGTGATCCAGTCTGCGATGGGTTCGTCCGTGAATACCGCAGGTTTCCCGGTCGCACGTGTGTAGGCAGCGGCGAGCTCAGGCCCTGAGATGTGTGCAATCGCGATACCCAGGGTGAGGCCCTGAGACTCAGTGGGGTGCGAGAGGACCCATGCGAGGTACCGCCCGAAGTCGCCCAGGTGAATAAATGGGACGGCGCCGTCGCCTAGTGGCAGCTTGAATTGCAGGTTTGGGTTGGCTTCTGTGGCTGGCGTTGGCAGCAGGAAGTCATGCAACATCTCGATGTACGGGCCAGATGTGATGATCGACCAATTCATGGGCGAGGTGGGCTGGGCACGCATGTACTCTGCAGGGTGCTTGGTCAGCGGATTAGGTTCCAGAGGGCTGAAGATATGTGTTCTGCAGGGGAAAGTGATGAAGAGTGTAGATGTACATACCTTGCACCCGCGCCTTGCCCATGTAATGGCCAACGTAGTGCTTGTCAGCTTCATACAGCGGCTCTCTGCCGAGACTGTCCAATCCGCTGTAGACAAGATGCTTGACTCCCGCTTCTCTCGCGACTTCGAAGAGTCTGATGCCCCAGTATGTCTCGGCGATCTCGCCCACCGCGAATCCATCTGTATTGACGAACGCGTAGTCGGACTGTTTCGCCGCGGTTTTAAATGCGTCGAGGTCATAGCCACCAGCGACATGGCTCTCAACAAGCTCGACGTTGGCGAATTTAGAGAGCTCTTGCGCTGCCCGACCGGTTAAGGAGCGGGTGAGCACCAGAATGCGGTATTCGTTTAGTGCAGAGAGATGCTGGAGGACAGCTCGGCCTTGAGCGCCGGTTCCTCCGATGAAGACTATGGTTTTCAAGTTTGCCATTCTGATGGAGATTGATGTAGAGAGCAATGTGATTCCTATGCTGTGGATAGATGAATGGAATGGATGGGAGTGGGGATTGGAAGCCCATGGGCAGCATTGCTGAATTTATAGAGCTGCCATAGGGTTAGAAACTGCGTGTTCTGGCGATTAGCATTGGCTATGGTAAGGGTCTCGTTGGCAAAACAATCTTGTTCGACAATGGCTCGTACAAGGTCATCATAGATACCTTCATTGTTGGGTAATCAGCGTCTGGCAGCTTCTGGAGTTCGTGTGTACACAAGGTTCAGAGGCTCCTAGGTTTCTAGGGGCTATTGGGGATCCGTTTTGTACGAGGCCCCTTTGAGTCATTGGCTGAATGAATATTAATCATCACGAACAACAAGGGTCTTGACGTCCGTCGTCTTTGGATGCCGGTTGTCGTACGTAGCAAAACAGCTTCACTCCGTCCAAGGTTAGGGCTTGCCCTCCATGTGCAAGCCCCTTGCGATGACCTGACGAGGGTATTGGTTGACTGCCATGATTCAAAGCACTTACTCCGGAACATTCTGCTTCATTTGTTCTGCGCAAACCGTAACAAACGTGGCTGAATGATGTTTGTGATCATAGGATTAGTATTAGTACCAGCGTGTCTCCCACATGTTGGAGATGTGGTTATGCAGAATTCAATAATCTTCTGTACTCTCGAATCTAATCGTTCCAGAATCACTCAAGGTCCATCCAAGTGGTGAATTGATAGGGCGTTTTGCGGGCTTTCTTGAACAGCTGGTCAAGTGGGACTTGCGAGCCTGCCACCCGCCTGGTCAGCCTCGGCGGATGATGTCATCAGCAAGAGCGGAAGGTTTGCCTACCGACTAAGACAAAATGGGTTAACACTTCTTCCTCGGTGTTTGGCACGCGAGAGACTCAAAATCCCGTGACACCGCGTCGAGGTTTTCTCCCACTCTGCAACAACGCGTCCTGAGACTAAACACGATGGGACGCGTCCTGATGCGGGGTTGGGCTTCAGACTTCTTTAGTACGAGTATATGACATATTACTATTTGCATATGCACAAATTGTCAGCAGATCATCTTGCTAGCCCCTTTTGTTCCAGGGAAGGACTTAGCCTGGCAAAATGGCGATCCTCACCAGTTTCAATGTCGGCAAGTGTATGACAAAGACTCACTCACCTATTCTCAGATGCACATACTGACGGTTCCCTAGCCCTACAGAGACCGGCTGTCTCTCCGGATGGCAAGACTTTAGCGGTCATCGCCCCAGACCATCAGATCCACTTGGTGGATCTGACAGATACCGTTCATGGAGACACGGCAATCACGAGGCTGAAACTCCCTATGCAGGCGCGATCCTTTCTCCAAAATTGTCATCTCGTTCGATGGTCTCCGGAGTTTATGTTCGATGATGATACTAAATCGACGACCACATCCGAGGTAGAATTAGGTACAACCTGGCTTTTATTCTCCGACGGAAAGAGAGTCATTGCCTTGAGTACAGACCTTCGGGTCCCAAGCGCGATGCCTGGCATTGGAGAAGGACAAGAATCCAAGTCAAATGTCCTCTCGGATTACGACCTTGGAGGGCATTTTGGAAAACTGACTCTCCTGGAGTTCGTTTTCGACCATCGCAACGCACTTGTCATGTTCGAATACAGTGCCAGCGCCATGTTGCTCAATTTGACAAGACCACAACGAGAGGAAATATCACATATCAAGCACTCTGATTCCACGGCATTTGCTCAAGCACCAGATGCAAACAGATTTGCACTTCTTCGAAGAGATAAGGGGCAAGATAAAATATCAGTGTTTGAACGATCTTTCACCGGTCCACCGACTCACCAAACGTTTGACTCTCGCACGGCAGATGCGCAAGGAATAATGTGGTGTCCAGGTGGTCAACCCCTATTGGTGGTATACGACTCTCCGAGTTACGCTGCCAACGTCCTTTTCTACACAGCTGAAGGCCATTCTCTAAAGCAGTTAGACATCAATTCGGCAAGCCTGAGCCTGGTCACCCTGCCTATGAATGTGGATGGTGTTGGAATAACATGTCTGAAGTGGATCAACACATCTTTTAACGAAACCACACAGGCGGTTCTAGACGGACAAAAACAGGTCTATGTCCGAAGTCTTGCGCGAGAAAGCATGGTTACTCAACAGCTCGCTCGATTTGTTCACCCTGAGACAATCGATGGGAGTAAAACCTTTGTCTGGCAAGAAGAGAACGGGAAGGGCTTACCGTCCAGCTTCTCCTCCGTTTTCTTGCGACAGAACACCTCTTTTTCTGCAATCTCGGACCCAGAGGAGCCAAGCACAAGCTCTGCAAACGCAATTGAGATCAACACAGACCAGACCATGATAGCTACCTCTCTGCAATCAGCCAGCAAGCTTTTATGGATTTGGAAGCCTGGCCAATCTACCCCTCATACTGTTATAGTTTTTCGACACTCCGTTAAGAATGTCCTCTGGCATCCTATTCTACCTAATGTCCTCGCGGTCGTTACTACTCAAAAACGGCCTGTTGTGTATGTGTGGTACCAACCTAACGTTGGACCGATCTGTGGACAGATCACCCTGAACCATGAGATACATCCCAACCAACTAGCTTCGGCTTTATCAACTAAGTTTTCTGGCTCTTGGTTACCTGGAGCAAGGCATACGAATGGACGTGTTCCCTTCCTTTTCTCCTCCGCAACGAGATTTGAGGTTAGTTTCCTTGAAAGTGTGGACGGAGAAGTCGTATTCATAAGTGCTTTGCGAAAGAATAGAAATACTATTGAAGATGATCAGCCGAGTGGTTTGGATGATACTATCAACATTGATACACCAAGCAAAGCTGGACCGATTGCCAAACGTGCACGATTTGCAATGGAGGCTGATCTTAGATTTGATGAGAATTCCATCATCCATGCACAGGCAAAGTATCGGAAGTGGTGATGGGAAAGCCTTCAAATAGGAGAGATCTACCGTGGAAAACGGCTTGCACCCATTCAAAATCTCAGTACCCAATGTTTTAGCGTCCATGATTCATTTACTGCGCTGTGTGCACCCCGGGATGGCTGAGATCCTGGTGTAAGACCGCAATGTATCGATGCTATCCTCAACCATCCGTGTTTAGCAGGCCAAAACAACGTTGAATTGGAAAGCTGATTTCTTGCAATCGATCATTGTGTAACAGTCTATACCGATGGGCGCTCAGTTATGAGAGGTATAGCGCAGTTGGCGTTGTGTGTGACCTCCTGCAGTGAGGCAGCCTTGAGTGAAGACAGGTGCGCACTCAACTGCCTCAGAAGGCCAGCAGGTATGTGAATGGCATGGGTGATATGGACGCGGATTATCTTGAACTTCGCACTCCCGAACGAATTCTCCCTTGACCTTGAAAGATCTGCAACCATCCATTCCGCCGTGTTTGAACAAACAGTCATCGCGCAGAAGCACAAACCATCGAGCAACCACCCAAATTTCCAGCGACGAACCTCATTAGCCATGGATTCCAATCATTCTCGAAATGAATACACCCCAGAGGAGCTTGCGGCTGCCACAGCTCTCCTACAAATATATCAAGCACCAATTGACTTCAACCAGAGCACTTGGACGCCCGACGCGGTCACAGAGAACAATGTACTTGTTGACTACAACAGATCTCAAACAGGTGACACCCCAGAAGAGCTTGGTGCTGCCACAGCACTTCTAGAGATTCAAAGCAACCCGGTAGAGATCGGCTCAAGCAGTATGGATGTCGAAGCCAGCAACATGAATGAAGTCCATGCCGGTGATAACGCAATGGCAGACGCTCCGACTGATTCCGCTGTGCCTTTAACCACAGCTCAACCTCCGACTCTGCCAAACACTGAACAAAGCCCCAAAACTTGGTTTCACGACCTTCTCGATCGTGTGCCCCTCAAGAAGTTCGTGCGTTTTGGGCTGAGGACGCCACAACTTAACGCAGAAGGGGAGCATCGTATTGAGGCTGTCCTTGTCGCGATGCCAGAGAGATCATGTGTGCAAGAGGCAGCGTGGTACCTTGAAGAGAATAATTGGGTTGTTCGGAAGGCGATTGCGCAGTACCAGCAGGATGAAGCTGCTCGTGCAAATCAGAACAGCGCAGAATACCAACAGGCTCTCCAAGCAGCGAAATCTGTGACCAAACAAAGCTTCACCCGAGATCTCCTGGAGTTCCGTATTCAGGAAGCAACTGGGACGCGACGATATAACTTCCCAGGAGCCGAAGACTTCAACATCGACAACCCAAACCACCTGCGCGCGCTGAATCACTGGCGTGCAGACCTGACTAGGATGCGTGGACCTCTACCCACCATCCCAGCTCCAACAGGTGCTGACAAGTACTGGAAACCAGGTGAAGAGCGCTTTTTACAATACCGCTACGCCCACAGAAAGGATGATTATGCCGTTGGTGGGACACCAGACATGGCAAAATTGGTTGGAGAGTTGAACTTGGTCACTGTCGGCCGCTACATGCCTGGGAAACTTGTTCCTTGCGCTGGACGGACTGTCACCAGTGCTAATGCTTGGATCGATCGCACATGGAAGAAGGATAACCAAGGCAATCGTATCTTGTTTCAGCAACGATACAACTCATCCTTGAATATCTTGAGAAAGCGTGAGGAGGAAGAGGCGGAGTACGATCGGCTTGTCAGCTGAGGCATGGGTGTTTGAGTATGAATAGTCCTATGGTGGCAGGAATGGGCACCTGGTTTTTCACAGACGATACATGGTTGATTTTCTTCTATTGTCGTCGGAGGTCTTGGAGCCAGGGTTTGGAGGGAAAGAGAGGGTCCATAGCCTTACGGAAAGAGTGAGACTCATGAGGTTCGAATTGGACTAGATCACACCCAACACTTGGTCTATATATTTCTGCTTTGGGGAACCTCGAACCGTCCTCCATCGGGGACATGTTTGTCTTCTAGATACAACCATAGGCAATGCAGTTTGTAGGTTCCCGACCACAAGATCCATGTTTAGGGGGGGGGACCAGGACCAGGCTGCGTAAGGCTCCAACGCCCCGCTAGGCGGGAGAACTAACCATCAAGGCAGTAACGTGCGGAAGTAAATCAGTCTGAGCCATTGTTCATTGTTTGAAAGGAGTTGCTTCCAGCAGGCAGTTGCTGGGAGAGCCTTAAGAACGCTCGCCGTGAATTTTCCAGCTTTTCTTTATCTAAAAAACTGCAATCACCCACAATTGTGTACACAAGCTACAATCCCTTAACCAATTCAAACCGACTGCAAAACAGTTGACAACTATTCAACCCCGAAGAACGGTCTCCGCAGATCTCAATAGATTCGCCAACGAAGCTTCATCGCCTCCTGAAAGCCATACCCACTTTGCAACCATGCCAGATCCACGTGCTGGCTACCAAATATATCACAACACACTAGAAATGTCTAGCCACTCTCCTCAAGGCAGACTGTCCATCGACTTCACACTCTCAGACACGAAGTGCTCGAAATCGGGCAAAGAGTCATTCTTTATCACTATTAATCTGAAGAACGACACGAATTTGCCATTAGCCGTGGCACAGGGAGAAGTGATACGCGTCAAGGAGTCGGCTCATTCTCGAGGCCCCGAGGTCTTGATAAGCAATGCAGAGACTCGGAAAACAATCTCTACTTACCGATTGGAGGTATGCTCAGTCCCCGATATCGACCGCATGGTTAAGGGATCCCTAATTTATGAGCCCGACGACTTCGATCATCTACTGCCCGGGAACACTGACCAAATAGTGATCGACATCAACGAGACTGGTCTCTTCAAAGATGAGTGGTGCGACGACTTTATGAAGAAGGCTGATGTCGGTGGAAAATACAAGATCGATTTCTTTAGTTCTACCTGGGAGGAACGCAAGGCTGCGCCTGTGCGGTGCCAAGTTTCTAAAAAGGGGTCGAATGTTTTTGAAGTAATTGAATGAGATAGAGATGGTATGGTTGAGCCAGGCGCTACTCTTGTGAACCATGGATAGAAGCATGCTTTAGGATTAAAACTAAGACTTTCTTCGGTAATGAAAATGAAGAGCAGCCTCGCTAGCTTAGGGATTGCGGCCTGACTTACACAGCGGGATTGAGGATTGAAGGGTAGAGAATATTGGAACAAGCAACCTGAATTTATGCTGCGTTGTTGCAGAGAGCTCAAAGCTGGTTCGATCAGTTGTCTGAAGCACAATGAAACATAGCTACCAATTGAGACATCATTCCTAGTATTGCTCCCTGCCAAAATCATAGCAACGTGCTGCTTTCGCATCTTGAAAATATGAAACACGGACTCCAACTTGACGGCAATTTGAAACCAAAGCCTTCCTTCTGTAAAAAATCTACCTAACACATGATCATCTGCCTGCAACAAAGGCTCTTCCTGCCTATGATATTTGATCGCTTGGCGACAAAAGTGAATGCGCATTTAGAAATCTGTGTCTTGGCTTTTGTTATGAGGCAGTAGTAACACCATGAGTAACCTACTTAAATACCTGCACAAACGCGCCGGGATGGGGTATTCTTCCATCACCCATCATACCCTTGCGCAAAGCCAAAATTACTGTTCATAGTATCATTCATTTCGATCTCTTTCTAGATCGACAAACAACACTATGGCAGGGAGCGTTATCATAACAGCCCTTGTTGGTTTTTTGATCATCCTTACGGGCGTCAAACTGCTCTGCGGCCTCTACAGCGTAATCAAAATCTACTTGATGGAGGATGATGAGTCTGATGTCAACACATTACCTGACGCCAATCCACTGCCCTCAGAGAGAGACAGTGAGCAAATGGCCATGCCTGCGTCTAATGACCCTGGCTCGCTTTACCAAAACCTATCACCGGTCAGCTCCAAACGTCGCCCCCGAGTCGCCCTTGGCATCACCATTTCGTCTGATAAACTCTCGAAGTCTGGGAAGGACCCATTTACAATCACTTTGCAACTCGCGAATATCACATCTCATTCACTTGTGCTCCCAAATCTCCACCCAGTGACGCCGATCTTATCATCATTTACGAATGGGCCAATTATACGCATCACGGAGGACTCTATCCGAGGTGCGATTGCTCAATACCGGTTGGAAGTCTGCACCATCAAAGAGCTCACTCGACTACTCCTGGCTTCTAAAAGAGTTTATCAGAACTTCAAGGACCCCAGTTATTTGGAACCTCTCTATTGCAGCGAATATTCGGCCTGGATCAACAACGCAACAACTGATCAGCAAGATGCATGGTGTGAGGATCTTAAGAAGAAACTGATTGTGGGACTGAAATACAAGGTCGATGTTGTGGTCGATACCTGGTTTGACCGCTGGCTTATAGGGATCCCACTCATCAATGGGGATGTCAGAGTCGAGGCCTTGAACAGGTATTCACCAATCTTGGAGGTCGTCCATTAGAACTCGAAAGGGTCAGAGAACGAACCCGTTTGGATGGTCTTGTACGAGCGATCAGCCAGCATGATCAGGTTAATGGGTAGCTCATTACTATTCCATGGTATTGGAAGTCCTTCTCTTTTATTTAGGGGTCGGGATTAACTTTTTTGAGTCTTAATTGCTGTTGTTGTTGCATGAGGTGGTGCCCCCATCCAGCTCCTGACCCCCAACCACCACAATCGCGGTTCTTGCCGGGCCACGCGAGGCTGACCCGCCCAGGGGCATGGGCTGCCCAGATACATAGCAATTCATGTAAGCTGTCCCCTCATCGGCGACTGCTCTCCCAAACTCAATTCTCTGATAAACGCCCACCAGTAGCCGACATCCCGCGGGGTCTGTGTTACTACGCCTCAAGGCCTGGTCGGTGGTTTCGCCGTCAATTACTGTTATTGGACGAAAGAAGCCCCCATCATGTCCATCCCCAGAGATAGAAATTTATCGTTCTATGCATCGTTGATCGTCGTGAGAATCTTCAATTCTGGCATAATTACTCTCCGAGAAGGAAATATATACATGTCCTCATCTTGCGAAAGAATATTCAATTACTAACATTCTGAAACTTCGACAAGAGTAAATCCAAGATGGAGGCTTTGGTCAATCTATTCTCCTTGGCGGGGAGGACTGCAGTGATTACTGGAGGGACAAGAGGCATTGGAGCCGTTATGGCGATTGCACTGGCAGAGGCGGGAGCGGATATCATTCTCGTTCAGGTGAGCAGCCCCCGAGGGAAATTGCACAAACAAGGTGAGAAAATGCAAGGGAAAAAAAAGGCAAAAACAGAAACCTGGGAAGCACAAGCAGAGACCGCAAGGAATGAGAAACACTGATGCAAATCGCAGAGAGACGAAAGCAACAAGAAAACTCACGACACGGTCAAGGCACTTGGACGAAAAGCCACCATCGTCACAGCAGATCTCTCAGACCAGTCTTCGGTTGAGAAACTAATCCCAAGCCTGGTTGAGGCTGGTCACGATATGCACATCCTACTTACTTGCGCAGGAATTCAGAAACGACACCCAGCCCACCAATTCCCCATCGACGACTGGAATACAGTGCTACAAGTCAACCTCACAACCATTTTCACACTGTGTCGAGACTTTGGCGCGTATCTCTTGTCCAAGCCGGCGCCGACATCGGGAACACGGGGGAATATTATCAACGTAGCATCTCTTCTCACGTTTCAAGGAGGGATCACTGTCCCCGCCTACGCGGCTTCGAAGGGTGGAGTGGCACAATTAACCAAGGCACTGAGCAACGAGTGGGCGGGCAAGGGCATCCAAGTCAACGCGATCGCACCTGGATATATCGATACGGATATGAACGAGGCACTCATTGCGAATGAGACAAGGGCGAGGCAGATTCTCGAAAGGATACCGGCGGGTCGATGGGGCAAACCCGAGGACTTCAAGGGTGCGATCGTGTACTTGGCCGGGAATGCGTGCCAGTACGTCAGTGGGGAGGTGTTGACGGTCGATGGGGGTTGGATGGGCCGGTAGAGAGGCGAAAAAGGGACAGATGAAGAGATAGAGAGCTGTGTTAATGGTTTATTTGTTCAAATTCCCCGTGCCAGGACAAAGCAACAAAGAATTTGGGTCTGGAGAGCGCCTATTCTCGAGAAGTTTTGAAGAAGGTCACGTGAGATGATTGGATAAATGCCAAGCCAACACTGCACTGTGGGAGTCAGTGTCATTTGAAACTCGGGAGAACCAGGAAGGTAAACCGAGCATTCACCCAAACTCTCAAACCCGACCCGTTTGTTCGCGAAAATTGATGCCAACAGCTAAGTCTTTGCACCTGATCCATTTTCGAGCCACCATTCTCTCTTTAAGCCTCCAACTGTGAAATGACTTACCATATCTGTTGGTATGCTTTTGGTAATTACGAGAAGAGGAGTGCAGCCGGGGCGCTCACCGGAAAGGTAACTAGCAACCTGAGGGGTGAAGCATCACCACTTGCTTTCGCTACCTGGAAAAACTATACTCCGGAATATTCACCAGCGACCCCTTATTCAGAAGTCCTGGCAAGGCTCAATAAAATGAATGAAACATCATCGGGACATACTGGTTGCTCAATAACTCAACACCAAGCCTCAATAAACCGAGCATCTAGTTCTTTCGTAAGTACATGTCACTACAACCATGCTCAATAACAGCCCGTGGTGCCCCAGCCTGGCTCACCGTGACGAATCATTGATGCCAATGGGTCCGTGTGATGCTTCTTTATTCAGTGCCTTGTTCACCGGCCTTGGTGTTTTGGCATCTATGGACATTGTCTTCCAGTTGGTCTTTGTATCTTTTGTTCTTATGCTCCCTGCCTCTCCCTGACAATTAGCCCCTTGTACCTCAAAGACTCTTTCATCGCTACTTGATTGTCGGCACCATCATACCAAGGAGAGAAAGGCCATCTTTTATCCTGCAAATCTGAAACGGCCATAATAATCGGCATCGAGGTACTTGCCACGCGCGAGGCAAGCAAAATTTTGGTCACTACGCATGCATACCTGCATACTACCCTTATCGAAAGCAGACTAAAAACTGGAAAACAAACAGCAAAGAATTTACAATGTCACAGATTTCGGCATCAGTTGTGCTGGACACAACTGCTCATCTCCCAAGCTTGACTACAATGGTTAACACTTTCGTACCATATGTCTCGCATGTTCCACGGGATAATTCTGACGGAAATCTGGTGTTCAAAGCTGGAAAGCTTCCTCCAGGTGCAAATTTGACTGCAGCAGCTGCATACAACGGAACGACTCCTCCGCCATACTTCACTGGCCTCCATGGCGTTAACGTCGAAATGGATTCCAAACTTGTCAAGATGATGTGGTTGACCATTTTCCTCACCGTCGGGACCATCTTCGCCCTCCGGCTTGCCGAACTGTTTGTCGCCTACATTCGGACCATCCACTGCATGACCGCGACAGCTGTACAGCAGACCTACTACACACTCGACCATTTCCCTCTCTGGTCATGGTTGAAGAAGAATTTGGTCTATGCCCCGCTCCTCCACAAAAGACACAACCGAGAACTCCAAATCTCGAGTGTGGTCAATTATGGCACAATTCCTGGAAGAATCCATTTCCTACTTCTCTTCGTGTATGCACTCAGTCAGCTCATTTATTGTCTGATGTTGGATTGGAAGACCAGTGAGAAGGGAAAGCTTTATGCCGAACTACGGGGTAGGAGTGGGATCTTGGCCACGGTGAACATGATTCCGCTTGTCGTCCTTGCAGGCCGCAACAATCCTGCAATCCCGCTCTTGCGGGTCAGTTTCGACACATACAATTTGTTCCATCGATGGATTGGAAGAATTGTTGCCGTCGAGTCTCTGATTCATTTCTTCGCATGGATGGCCGCCTACATCATGGCGAGGGGGGACAAGGCGACACTCGCAATCTTCGTCAACAACCGATTCCTCCAATACGGCCTGATGGCACTCATCTCCATCGTTATACTTGTCTTCCACTCACTCTCCCCGATTCGCCATGCCTTTTACGAGACCTTCCTGCATCTGCACCAATTTCTGGGCATTGCTGCATTCTTGGGAGTCTATGTCCACCTGTGCTCCAAGATGCTCCCGGCGTTCCCTTTCATCCTCACAGTTGTCATATTCTGGATGATTGAGAGATTGTGGCGGCTGGGACGACTTGCGTATGTCAACTACTCTCGGTTTGGAGGCCGAACCGCGTTGGTGGTTGAAGCCCTTCCGGGCATGGCCTGTAGGGTGACATTCCAACTACCGCGTCATGTCACCATCAGACCTGGAAGCCATGTCTACGCCTACATCCCGGCGATTTCCCTCTGGATGTCTCACCCGTTCTCAGTGGCGTGGACGAACGTGGAGGCTGGCCCTCCGGTTACCGCCGAGCTCACCAACATGGGGTCCAGAGACCTCGAGGGGCAGACGAGTACCAAGCTGGTGAAGTCCAAGACGGCCACTCGCGTTTCGCTGATCGTTTGCGCCCGCTCGGGCATGACCAAGCAGCTCTACGAGAAAGCTCGACAGGCGGAGAACAACAAGCTTTTCCTCCGCGGTTTCCTCGAAGGCCCCTACGCGGGGCACGACTCGATGGTGTCGTACGGCACGGTGATCATGTTCGCCGGCGGCGGCGGCATCACGCACCACCTGGTCCAGATCCGACATCTGCTTCTCGGCGCAAGGGCACAGACGGTCGCGACGCGCAAGATCGTGCTGGTGTGGTCGATCCGCGACGTCGACGCCATGGAGTGGGTGAAGCCGTGGGTGAACGAGATCCTCGCCATGGAGGGTCGCCGCGAGGTCCTCTCCGTCCGCGTCTACGCCAGCAAGCCCTCGGTCCCCATCAACACCAGCCGGGCCAAGCCCACAATGCAGATCATCAAGGGGAGAGTCCAACCCAGCACCATCCTCGACGAGGTCATCCCTCAGCGCATCGGTGCCACGATGGTCAGCGTCTGCGGCCCTGGTGCCTTGGCTGATGAGGTCCGCGCTGCCGTTCGTGCTCGCCTCCCAGATGCCAACATCGCTCTCAACGAGGAAAGCTTTACTTGGTGATCCGGCCCCCCGTTTTCTTTCAATGCCTGATGTATCCAGCAATATTTCTTCCTAACCAGAAGAGTAGTAGAAAAAAACTTGTCGAGAGGGGGGTTTCAGAAATTAAACCAGAGCAATCATTGGTCAGGTCAGCCTTGCACAAGAGAGTCAGCCCCCTTCCGACCATCGGATCGAATTTAGCCCTCTTTTTTGGAATTGAATATTTCCAAAAAAAAAAAAATCACAACTACATCGTCATACACAACTGTATTTCCTCAAATCGTATCTGCATTCAGTACTAGAAACACCACATCGCTCAGCGCTCTATCAACATGCCACAGATGATTTCTAGCCACCCACATTCCTTTTTCCTCGGACCTCAATCGCTCTTTTCGCGATATAGCTAACGTGAGACCAGCAGACAAGGTCATCGGCTTAACATCCGCACATAGGCATCGTTGCTAACGGCCTCAAGACAGTACACAGACACTTACGATTGGCAGTGACTATCTGGGTAGCAAGCTCAAACCTTAATAAACAGCTCCACACTCGCCACCGACTCGGACACAAGATTTCAATTCCTCAATATCACTTCAGAGAATTTCAAGACCTGTACTAACCATGGTGTCAAATAGCAGCAGCTTTTCGTCCAAGGTAAGGTAAGTGCGCTCAAAGTACGTATCGGAAATTTCTGTTCTCCTTATCTGTGAGATCGAGGAATTCGAAATCTGGCGGTAAGTCTTGGGGTTCTTCTCTGTCCCGCTTCCTATTTTCCCGGATGTATAGCCAGTCCAGAAGGACCGTGAATATGATGCCGAACGAAAGGATGATGACAATGGTCATCTTTGCTGGGATGTACTGCGGTGCGTCCTTGTCTTGGAAAGTTTCTGGCCCGATGATATTGCCCAGGCAGAATGACATCAGGACTATGGCGTTCATCGTGACCTTTTTGGTATGGCCGCCATCTGGACCCTTGGTAAGTATGATGGGAAAGAGGTGGGACACGTCGGGGCAGGGAAAACTTACGGTTTGCAGTGATCCAGCTATAAAGCATGGGGAGAGCTTTTGCTGTTAGTTTACTTTACATGATACCTAATGATCTTGACACTTACTTGAGCCGACGGTATTGGTCATATAGTTGCCAGCCAACAGCCCAGGCTTGTTATCGGCGGGCAACCATGCCATCAACGCTCCGCCGATGAGCGTTGGAATGATAAGGATGATGACGATGGGTCCTCGAGCGTTGAATTTTCCCGCGAAATATGTTCCGAACCCCACAGAAAGAAGGCTGACTAGGCAACCAGGTAGATTGAGTAGGAGAGTGGTGTAGTCGTCGTAGCCAAAGCTTCAGCCTGTCAGTAGGGCATCAATAGGACGGACACAAGGGGTTACCTACTTCGAGATGATA
>Ga0105239_10001200_pt1 | contig 35458 bp, 41 predicted proteins | sample KBSC44metaG_FD_92761 | JGI IMG/M metagenome (GOLD analysis project Ga0105239, IMG submission 92761) | Corn rhizosphere microbial communities from Kellogg Biological Station, Michigan, USA - KBS C4-4 metaG | ecosystem: Host-associated > Plants > Roots > Rhizosphere > Soil | place: Michigan, USA... | reverse complement strand
AGCGTGATCGTGTACCGCGACAACGAGGAAGATGGCGAGTTGCCCTTGAAATCAACACCGACATCCCTCGCCTCATCCGGTAGCACTGTCGCCATCGGCTCACAGGACTCGAGCCTCCGCCTCTTCTCCGTCGTGCCAGGCAAAGCACCCAAGCAAACCGCAGCAGTCGAAGCCGTCTCCGCAACACCCCTAACCGCTATTTCTTTCTCCACAGACGGCATGCTCCTCGCAACCGGCACCGCAGCAGGCAAGATCTACGTGTACAAGGTCGGTGGCGGCGGGTTGACGGGACTTGTGACGGGCGCAGTGTCACTCGAGCTTGTCACCGACCGCTGGAGTGCGCATACGGGGAAGATCACGGGCATTGCGTGGAATCCTGAGGGTACCGGCGCGGTTTCGGGCAGTCTGGATACGAATCTGTTTGTGTGGAGTCTGAAGGAGCCCGGCAAACGTGTCAAGGAGACGAATGCACACAAGGAGGGTGTCAACGGCGTTGTCTGGCTCGGTGATACTGTTTACAGCACCGGTGCGGATGCGGCGGTGAAGAAATGGAAGGTCAAGATTGCCTGAGAGCGCGGAGGTGAGGCTGGGCGGGAGATAGGTTATGATGAAATGAATGATGAATGAATGAGGTGCGAGCGAGGAAGGCGGTCTGTGTGTGCGGGGCTGGCGGTTGATGGCTAGACTCTGCGGATGAAAGGGGCGTGTTGATAGGGCTCTGCACACGTAGATGAAAAGAAAAACCCAGTCAAGGAATGGAGATGAGCGTCAAGACCAAGGTACAATGACGGTGGGGAATAGAGCTGCTGTTCCACACCGATGTATGCAAGCGTGCAGGCGCCTGTACAGGGAGACTCCCTAGGCTTAACCAAGTTACCAAGTGTAATAGTGGGGTGGGTTGAATGAAGGGGTAAATGCTTGCATGAACGATAGATAGAAAATCCTGGGCCCTCGTTGGCTTCACATGAAAGCGGTACAATTCTACAAAAGCTTATGGTTTAGGGGAAGGAGGGGAGGATGGTCCGGAGTCAGCATAAGATATCAGCATTGTATCCCTGGACGACACTTGAGATAATATTTGCGCTTTTAGGCCTTGTCGTGTTATCACTACCCTATATGTGTGTACTGTAAGGTCATTCTGCCCCGTTATTGACAGCCATAAAACAAAATCATAGTCTATTGCTGCAGTGCTGTTGGCATGCTGAAGAAAATAGTCAAGACAAAACGATAGTCCTCCCCCCAAACCCTCCGCATATCTCATATCAACCTAAGCCTTGGGCACATGGACGTGGGTATGATGATGGTGGTGATGTCCATCCTTAGCGGCCGCAACACCACCGGTACCCTTTATCAGCGCAGCCTTCTTGCCGAACTTGCAGCACGCTTCATGCCTCCTAAGATTGTCCAGCCTAGGAAAGCGGCGTTTACAGCCCAGGCCGTTGAATTTGCACAACATGTGTTGGTGCTTCGGCCTGTGAGTGGCCATATGGCGCTTAAAATTGGAGCCCTCACCGTTTAGGAATTGGCCACAGATGTGGCAGTACATCTTGTTGCCGTTGTGGCTGGACGCGATGTGCTCGTCACGCACCTGCTTGTACATGAAGGATTTCGTACAGCCGGGGAACGTGCATTTGAAGGGACCCTCGTCAGTAGCGCAGGGTTGTTCCATCCTCGAGCCATCGGGGCCGATCACTGTTGTGGTGGAGTTTGAGGCGGTTGAGATTAATGGTGCTAAATGTTTCTTGGATATGTGCCCTGTTAAAGCGGCTTCGGAGGCGAAGCTTGCACTTTCGCAGCCCTGCCATCCACATTTGACGACTCCCTTGATGAGGTGGACGCTCTTCAAGTGTTTCTTGAGGTCGGTGGCTGAGGCAAAGCTGGCTCCACATACTGTACCGCAGGGCATTATCCATTGGCAGGCACGGGAGGTGGGGGGAGCAGACACCGCTGACAATAGGGCCTTGGTGTCGTTGAGCGCTCCGTCCGATATAGGGGTTGGTGTCGGTGGTGTGGGAAGATGTGTTGATTCGATCGGAGTCGGGGGGTAGACTGAAGGTGTCGGTGTCATATATGATGGGATCAAAACTTGCTGATGGGCAGTGGCTGGATGACAACCATATTCGAGACCGAAAGGTGGTAGAGGAAATTGTTGGGTTTGTAAACCAACAACTGGCGTGCCAGTACAAATTTGAGCATCCGGAATGCCAGTCCAATAGGGCACTGTGGCTCCAAGACATTGATGATGCATAGGAATATCGAGAGGAGGGGCCATCACTTCAGCCTGGGTGTCAGGAAATCCTGAACTTGGAAATTCTAGTACATCCATCTCGTCGAGCGATGGGTCAGGTAGGGTGAAACTATTGTCACCCAAGAGAGGCACCGAATAAGAAAGTCCAAGAGACTTGTCGCGTTCAAATTCATTCCAGTCAATGCAATCGAAACAAGAGAAATCGCAGTCGGGTCGAGTACAATTCTTATCGTGTTCTTGGTGACATTCTTCACAGTCGTCAAGAAAGTCTCCGGCGGCCGAGATCTTCTGCTGATTGAATATCTGGTGCTCCTCCTCACAATCCTCACAATCATCGACGCAGTCTTCGCAATCCATGGCACTTGGGGAATTATGGCGAACCTCATCGCAACAATCGGGTGGATCTCCATGATTGTCGAGGTCCACGCAACAATCCAGAACGCTGGATGAGTGGAATGGGGGTTCGTCATCTTCGTCCTCGCCACTGCAGCAAGCAAATTTATGAGAGTCAAGAGGAAATCTGGAGGGACTCCTGGACAAGGTGCCATTCTTCACTGGCGTTCGCAGACCCTGTGCTCGAGCGGCCAGTCTTGACCTCGACGGAAACACATCCCGTGGATTGACAAAAGAGGGATGATGGAAGTCCTGGGTTGTCAGCCCTTGAGGAGATGATCTCCCCATAGTTGAACCGCGACCACAATCTCTCAGGATTAAGTGTCGAAGGTTGGTAGTTCGTATGTGTTAATGAGAATCGCCAAATCACGAGCGGCTTTGTCGGGTTCGGCTGGACGGCGGATGAAACAATTGAGCACTCGATTTTCTGACAAGACCGGGTGAAAATGGAGAACGTGGGGAGCAGACAATGAGATACCGTCGAGGTTCAATTGGCAATTGCTAATCAGCCTGGAGCTAGAGGGGCTAGTAGATATGCTAGCGTCACTAGCATCTTGGCATTTCGCTAGCTGCGATGGGACTAGCGCGCCGAGATGGTGGCATTCCTCAGCCTCGCCAGACAGTTTCTGTGGTGAGCGACAAAGTCATCATGGCAACTCGTTGGAGTCTAGTACTGCGTTCAAATTGTTTGATTTCCGAAGAAAATGATATACGAAGAGCACACCTCGGAGATTGGGATGTATATTACATTAATATTTGGGTATGGTCACGCAGCTCCATCACGTCCACGTTTCGGAGACAGATGTACCATAACCCTGGCGACAAACACAGTAAGTAACCTTCCACCCATCGCCAAAACGAACAAGAGAATGCCTGCCTAGGTAGCTAGGTATTATTGGCATATCTCAAATTTATTACCACGATCTCCCACAAACACCTGAAAGCATCCGATATCATAACTCCCTCTAAGGTCCAGAAACACCAATTATTGCTGGGGGTATCATCATGCAGGTTCTGCCATTGAGATGCTGTTGTTGTGTACTTAGTACCAAAAAGAATCATCAAAACTCCATGAACAATACGAGTCAAATCGGATCAAATGTGCAGGGAGTGATTCGTCGAGTATTGGTTGATGCGTAGCTCCGATATTGTTGCCGAGGATCCAAATGCCGAATAGCCTTTCGTGATCAAAGAGTCTGGCGTTTGTGCAGTGCTTGGATGCCGGGATTTTAATTCCAAAATAGAGGAGAAGGAGCCGATCAAGACAGCGTATCAGTGCTGCTAGTTCCACCAAAACTCCTCATGCTACCTCCAACTGGCCTTCTCCCGAAACGCTCGCGTTTCCTCTGGCGCCGTTTAGCGGCCAACTGAGGGCTCCAGACTCCAGCAAAAAGATCTTCACACTCATCTTCATCCTGAGAATCAAACTCTAACTCCTGGTCGGATTTGGAGGGACTGTCGACCAATCTTCTCAAGTCTCGTGGAGGAAGTGGGAGAACCTCATCGTAGGTACCAGCGCCAGGATTTCTGCCCTCATCGTTCTCCCAAGAGACTCCAATGCGGACCCTTTTAGTTTCGAGAATGAACTTGCCAACCTTGTACTTCTGGCTCTCTTCACTTGCCTCGACATATTTCCAGCCCAGAGTACTCCCGCATATCTGGCATGAGATATCACTAACGATATGCTGGCCGGTGACCAGGTTGCGAGGGATGTTTTTGTTCTGATAAGTGTTGGGCAAAGCCGCAGTGTTGGAATGGATGTGTGTAGGATTCCCTTGAACGAGCAGTGCTCTTCCATGTCGACCTGTGAAGCCTTTACTGATGATCTGGGAAGTAAGGCATAAATCGGTGGAACACTTGGCACATTGGATGTGCGAGGCATGGCCATGGAGAAACTTATCGTTGGGAGGTAGAATGGCGGAGGAGGCAGAAGAGGCAGGGATTGGAGTTGGGGTCAGGCATCGAACGAACGGATTTGACGACGAGGTTTCGACTGAAGCCTGCGATACAGTTGAATCTGCAGAGATGTTACTATCGGTGCTGGACTGGCGTGATTTGCGACGAAAGGGGATGGACTGGGTAAGATAAGTTGCAAAAATAGAGGTGGCGGTATTGGGATCGGACTGTTTGCGTAGAAAAGACATGATGGATGACGATCAAGCGGCGATGACAGAGAATAGTGTTGGAAGCGAGGCGGTGATCGAGCTCATCACCACCTTTTGTGAAGAGGGTGAATCGGGAGCCCGGAAGTGGATGAAGTTGGCGCCGGGCCTTGTGATGGACTTGGGTTTGAGGGGTATTAGAGTTCAAGGGGGTTGGATGTGTATATATGCGTTTCACTTTGCGTTGCCCAGGTGGGTGGGTGTATCAGGTGGAGGGAGATGGAGTGAGGGAGGATTTTGTGGACCAGCCACCAGTAATTATGAGGATGAAGGAATGAAGGTGTGGATTAGCTGCAACAAGAAGAATGACTTGTCATGGTGGGAATCTAGGCCATGACTAATGAGGGATACCGAGGGAGGTCAGCAAGAGGATGATTTGATGGGATAGATGGAGCGATCACCAGATACAGTGGATGAGGGAGGGAGAGGAGGAGGAGTGATGATGTGCTTGTTTGTGTTTGGTCACGCGGGAGGGTGTCACTGATACCAGTGAGGGGGGAGCCTAAGGAGCCTAGGTACAAAGGAAGGAAGGTGGAGGTGCTTGTGCATGTGGTTCCTTATCGATAAGGCTTGTCGCCAAGAGACGCTAACCGAGATAGCGCGGATATGATATCCGATCTCGGCCCGCCATGGCTATCGCGATTATGTCAGCTTCATGCTCTTCAACAACCCTCCAATCCCTCCACCGGATCTCTTTTTGTCCTCTCTCTCCTTCGCCTCGCGTCTGTCTTTCTGCTTGAGCAGGATCTTCTCAAGCAATCCCCGCTCACGATCATTCAATTCCTCATCGCTGAACAGCCCTCGCCCACCATCAGGACCAGTGTCTGTCGCTTTGTCGAGCTCCTCCAGCAGCTCTCCCCCAACACCACTTTGTCTGCTCAATGCCTCACACTTCCACAGAAGCCAGTTATGATTTTGTATTCCCTGCAACCAGTGCTTTGGTAATCTTGAATATCCAAGCCAAGCTCCTAGAAGAGCACCAGCAACGCATCCATTGGTGTCCGCGTCCCCTCCTTGCATGATCAGATCTGTGATTGTCTCCTCGAAGAGATTGACTCTTTCATTCATCAGTAGGGTCTTTGAAAATTTCCCCCGCATTGCCAGCCTCAATGCCAGTACCGCCGAGGCAAGACACTTATAAACATAACCCATCTTTTGACTGTCATCCAGTTGAAGATCAGAATAGTGAGTTGCCTTGAGGTGCTTCTCATACTCATTCTTATCAAGCAGAGTACGGTCTTGTTCACTGGACACGGGGGTTATCGCCGCATCATCATGTCCAGGATTTCGGAGACTCTCGTTGTTTTGGACATATGAGAAAGCTTGGTCGAGTATTGCATCCACTTCTTCCTCGCTCGTGACTTCTCCCCGAAGAAGGCCACGAACAAGACCTGTTGTTGCGCAGCATGCGACAGTGCACCTTGGATCAATATGTGTAGTTCGGCCCATTTTCGCAGCGATCTCGAACGTCTCATCTAAGGTCTTACCGATACACATAATACCTAGGGGGTGGGTTCGCATCAACGATCCATTCGCGGCAGAGTGTCGTGACGACTTGATCCAGGTCTTCAGTGCAACGCTCTCGGGATTCTTTTCAAAATCCGGGTATGAAGCCACTGTCGAGGTTGTTCGCCCAATCCCAAGTGGTAGTCTATCCAGAGACAACAGCCCGTGACGGACCCAGATCTTCAGCCGATGCGCGAAGTCATCAGGGAGGATTTGGCCCTCGTTGTGAATGTAGGAAAGTATGAGTAGCAAGGCGTGGTCGGTGTCATCTGTCCAGGATCCCTATCAACGATCAGCGACATTCATAACCACATCTAACGTTCTATCTCGGCTGAGAGAGCACCTACGATCTCAAACTTGTCTAGTGTCTGTTAGATCCTCGACGAACGACCGTCTGGATATGATCACATACCTCTGTGTGTGTCTGTTGCGAAAGGTGTGACGGGTTGAACAAGGCTGAACTTCCTGTCAGGATACACCTTCTCACAAGCTGTTCTGGGTAAGAATTCTGAGGAAGGTCAGAGTGAGAAGTCAAACAGTCTATTTCTTTCCAAACCTGTATATAGCCCAATACAGTCCCCCAGCACTCCACCAAAGACGCATCCGAGCAATTTGTCCTGCGCAGCTTCACGAACAAAAGGGTGTACATTTAGATAATCGAGTCCAGACGCGGCTGCCATCCCTGCGGTCAACAAAATTGCTACATAGGCTTTAGAACTCCGATGGTGGATTGGTTATTATAGGTAAGGGAGGTGGAATACTGTTGCCTTTATCAATGTAGTTGCCTTGATATAACCAGGGAGAACGCTGGAGAGAAACGGTCCATGATCGTGCCTCAGCTCGTGAGTCCTGAAGGGGCAAGCTTTTCTTGGCAGGGGCCTTGGGACACGAGGCTGGGCTTTCTGCAGCTGCCTGGCCTTGGGGTCCTCGACCTCTATCAGAACGCGAGTCATCGATTGGCCATTTGGATCTGTCCTGGAGCATCTGTTTGCGCATTCCAATCAGAAAGAGACATTCGGTTCCAATGCAGCTCATGAGCACTGCACTTTTGGCGTCTCTTCGCCGTTTTCGGTTGGAACTCAGCACTCAGAACAACCTCTTTCTGACTTCTGTACGTACAGCGCTAAAGTTCTCTAAGACGCCATCCTGGCCTGGCAGACTATTGTCAGCCAGGGTTGTTACTACTCAATTCCTACAAACTGGTTACAGGTCCTTGATTGACCAGCGATTCGGTTGTTCCTTTGAAATGCACTAGGCACCAATGCGGCAATACTAATAAAATAATATTATTGATAAATCAACATGCATTCGGGAGAGCCCATGCCATTGATATGACCTTCAAACTTCAGAGCCAATAATCATTCTACCACACCGACATATCGTTGTAACTACAGTATGCTCTAAATACTCGGCGGTTGCCATATCTCTGAAATATTCCTGAACGTCCTCGGCAGAACTTGCTTGCAATCATCAAGCTATGATACGAGCAAATTTCCCGTAAAGTCTCGAAAGGCAATGATCGGCATCTAATATTGGTGGCGTTGCGGCGGCGCGGGAATGTTGAAATCACCACGGCGGAAATCTTTCTTGCGACGAATTGTCGATTTGGCCGTTAGGGATGGTGGTGCAATTGAAGTTCAACCACGCTGTGGCTATTTAGTGTTTTGAAGATCCTTCGAGAGTTGCCTATTTTCTAACTACCTTCTGTCGACTTTTTCATTTGCAGTTCATTTGCTTCCTAGCTATTGTGATTCAAGGCCGAGCGCTTCGCAGCATAATTACATTGCAAAAATAAAAGCACCAAAAATCACCGCCATGAACAAGTCCAGCTTCAGCTTCGGCTTCACCCTCAGCCTTGTGCTAGGCATCTTCTCTGCTCTATCCGTCGCCTGGACGATTCCAGTTCTAGGACTCGGGGCGGACGCGCCGCCATCAGCGCTCCTGACTACAGACATCTCGCCCCAGTGCGTCAACACCAACAACGGCACCTATCTATGTTGCGCCTCAGCGGTCCAAGGTGGGAACCCACTCGTTGTCGCGCTCGCGACCACGGCTGGATATCAACTCCCGGCGAATACTGTCAATGGCCTTGAGTGTAAGCCTCCTTCCAAGCATTTGGATTGATAGCCATTGTCAGGGAGATTTCGCTAATAAGCGTTTTGTGCCTTCATGAATAGGCTCGACGAGCTTTGATAGTTGCAGTGCGGATCAGGGAACGAACCTTTGTTGTCAGGTCACGACCCTTGTGAGTCCATCCATTTCATGTTCCAATTTTCACCCAAGGCTGCACTCAGAGACTAATCCATCCAATGAAGCTGCCTCTTGCCGGTCTTTGGTGCCACTACATGTAAAAAGGAGGTGCCCTTGATTGTCGAAATGGCTGGTATACATATATCACGCATTATTGCAGGGTTCGGTATTGGAGGCACGCATTCCTGGTTAGAAATCAGATGGATAATAGAATATAATTCCGTGATCTTACTTCTTGGTAGTCTGCAACAACAAATTTTCCATCACCCCTGAGCTCTCCATGGATCCTATCTGTAGACTCTTAGAAGCTTAAACAATTCAGCCTTGGATCCCAGCTATAGGTCCTCAGAAGGTTATATAGTTTTACCGTGGATCCTACCTGCAGATCCCTCGAAGCTTATAGATTTCAGCCTCGGATCTCAGCTATCGGTCCCTAGTTAGAAGCTTAAATAATCCAGCCGTGGATCCTATGTGTAGATCCCTCGAAGCTTATGATTTCAGCCTTGGATCCCAGCTAAGGTCCTCAGAAGCTTATACAATTAATGGTTTAGCTATATCTTCTCTCTATCCAGGTGTAGCCCTTGAATGCCTATATAACTTAGCTGTATCTCCTGCTTCTAGATCCTCACTTATCAATTGTAAATACCCCAGTTTCCTCCTCAAATCATGCCCAGCCGCCTTTCGAAGCTCTACCCGGACTAGAAATCCTGGTTCATAGCTCACTCAAATCGAAAATTAGTGCTCCCAGATTCTCCTAAGAAAGCCTGCTCTACCTACACGCCACTGTACCAGATTTCTGCCAAGATTGAGCCGAAAGATAGTTTTGCCGACCTCGACCAGCAGCTAAAACACATACTGGAAAATCCGAAAGTAACTCCTCCGACTCGAAAATTTGCAACTCTCATTCGGAAGAAGATTGAACAGTACTCAACAGTACGTGAAGGGTCTAAAACTGATAAGACCGAAAAGAAGAAATTGGGTGAAGAGATCTCAGATTTGGCTAACTACGCCCAATCTCGACTACAAGAAACCCACGGAGAGTGCGGGACAGTGCAATATTTACTCAACATGCAGTTCTACTACAAAGATCAAGACCTTCTTCTAAACTTCGGAGACATTTTTGCATTTAACCTGAACAAGATTAAATGCTGGCCTCGTGACAAAGAAACTTGGTTACAAAAGGCAGCATGGGTCAGGAACGACTGGCAAAAAGTTTCGGAATGGATTGACATAGAAAACAATCAGAAGAGAGAACACGGATGGATCGAGAGGCCTATGGGCGAAAACCCTGAAGGCGTAAAATCCGATGTTGCCAGGGCCGCATGCAGACTTGGTATGGATCCAGACGACTTGGAATGGGAGATACACCTCTATGCGGAGCGCAATAATATGGCCCATCTTGGAATTGCTAAAGATGCAGAGGCCTGCGAATTTGGACATGTGGCTAAGATTTTACAAACATTGATGGAAAAACTCGACTCCTCAAACCTCTCACCGGAGCGTAAACGTCAATACCGAAACGCAGTCCGGGTATTCGAGAAAGAGTATTTTACTTTTCTCAATTACTCCCAAAACCCACCAACATACAACCTAAACAGTCATCATGGAAACAGAGCCGAACAAGCATTCCGGAGGCAGGAACAGGAAAGGGGCCAGAGGGAAGCGGCCAGGCTCGAGACAATTGAACGATGGGAGGCCGATGTGGAAAGTGGACGAACAACTTTAATGGGTGGTCCAAATAGTCGAAGAGCGAATAATACTGTCGCATGAATGTAGCGTTCAGGAGTGTAGGGGATAGTAGTCAATTCTAATGATACAATGATCGCTCCGAGGCCAATCAGGAGATCGCACAGGAGCATCTAGATATCTGCTATGCGCTGTGCCTCAAGACCTTCGATACTGAATAAATCTCATCTAGCACCCTTGCCATCAACCATCCAGATGGCTCTTGATATCGGCACCGGCACGGGAATTCTGGGCTGGACTGTCGAGGAGGTCACCGTGTATTGTGCCAAGATGAGGCAGGATTTGAGGGATAAGAAACTGCATGGGATTCATGAAATGGCCGTTGCTTATGCTAGGAAACCCGGTCCTTCACCGTGAACGAAAAGTCTGGGCAGAAGAGGCCTTGTGTCGAAATTATACCGCCGTAGGAGTCTAAAACTTATTGGTTGCATCCCTAGACAATAAAATGGATTTGGATAGTGTGCCAGTCGTCGATACACTTGCCATGCAAAAGTTCAGCCAACGAAATGAACACATCCCGGCGAAGCAACATCCCGAAAGATCAATATAGACTGCTCTGAGGTCTTAGATCCTGGACATGCGATCTACGCTCTAAGGAGCTCCATATTTGCCATGAGCCATCCACATTCCGATAATTGAAGTCACAGAACGCCTCGCTACTCCTCCATTATTCCCCAACTCTGCTGTCCGAACTCAAACCTTCCAAAATCGTAATGGTCATAGTTCTATGAAAGCGTGTATAGACATGGAAAGAGAGACGGTGATAAATTTATTGCCAAAGAAATGTCTAACCGAACATTCGGGCGTAGAAAAATGGACCCCTCTCCTCCTTGAGCACCCATGTCTACCACCACGGCCTGCGAGCCCCGTTGAGTTCGGGGATATTATGGGGCACCGTATTTGGAGAGAGTCGTGATCTGAGACATTGAGTCTAGACCAGGTTACCTGGGGAATCGAGATCGTCCTTAGACGTGCGATGGACGTCAGGTCCACGTGACGATCCACCGGCCAGGATACAATGAAAATGGGCCCCTGAAAGGGTATCTCTACGCTTCTTACCACCTTTGGAGAGGGGCCAAACATCCATTGTGAGATATATACCCTGGTATGTTGCAAAATTCCTCGCAAACCAGATTTAAAGTGAACCATTATGCGTTCATAGACTATGATAGATTAATCTGTTTCCCACAATCATATTAAAAGTTGTGCTGCTGGACACATTCGACACAGGACTGCAAGAAAGGGTATTGTGTTCCCACCAGCGGGATATCGTTTCTCTTACACATAAAGGCAATCTCAACTTCATCATTTCAGACATATCCAAGCGGTGAGTGCCTGTTCAATCTGAGTGAGTCCTGATCTTCCATTTCTCGAGAAGATTGTTCCTTGCCCAGTAGCTTCTGTACTTCTTGCCGAAGATAAACATAATCGGTAGAGTGGCAAACAGAGCGAACGCAAGACCGCCCCACACGTAGAAACAGTGCCTCGGGCCCGCACTTGCGGTCCAATTGTTGACGAAGTAGGCAAAACCGTAGAGGATGAAATTCTTCATGGACATGCTGGCGATGAAGATCTCGTTGGCCATGCCCCGGTACGCGTCGAGGGCGTAGTTTGAGGTCGGGATGACGATAAACATGACGCCAAAGAGCATCAGTCCGTGGACGGCGGCGCAGCCGTAGTAACTGGCTCCGATGGAGACTAGGTATCCAAAGAGGATGAGCCCCACACCAGACACGATGCCAATGACGCATGGGATGAGGCGATATTCTGGCTCGTAGATACCCTTGTTGCGACGTGCACACCACTTGATCAGTGGATCAGAAATAAGTCCGAGGATAATGGAACCCACGGCTCCGCCGACAAAAGGGCCGAGCGAAAGGTAACCGATCGTCGCTGGGCTGAGCAGATATGGCGGTGGGGCAAACAATTGAGCCAAAACGAATGCTATGACCACATAAAGCACGACATGCATTGAGTTGACGATCAATATCCATGCGACTGCCGCGTTTACAACGACCGCGAACGGTGCGATGAGCAGCTGAAAGAAATTCTCGTTCGAGTACGTGCCGGAGAAGAGTGCGAGTTCCTGACGGAAGGTCTTCTTCTTATGGACGATGGGAAGCTCACGAGAAGGAGTCTGCGAGATCTGGGCTCCCTCGCTCTCACCCTCGTGATGAGTAGCTGCCATGTTGGCCTTTTCTTCATTGAGCTTTTCCTCGTATTCAATGGCGGCAAGGTCTTGGAGGTTATCGTCTTTGACCTCATCGATCTCGTATCGCCGATCACGCACGTAGGCGGTCTCCGGAACGAAAAGGAATTGAAGGATTGTGTGGATGCCGCCGAAGAGGACAAGCAAGTAGTATCTGAAAGATGAGTTAGCTCGTGCACAACCCCTCAAAGAGTCGGGAGCGACTTACAACCAGCGCCATCCCAAGTTATTGGCGATGGGCCCCGACACCACGCCGGTCAAATTGGAGATGCCAGCCAAGATGAAGTTTATGATGGAAGCATAGAGGCCTCTTTCATGGACGAAAAACATGTCGCTGATCAAAGTGAAGATCAACGACTCGTACGGGGCGATGGCAAAGCCTTGAAGAATCCTAGATGCTAGCACACCTTCATAGCTGTTGACACACGACCCGACAATGTTGGCGATAAGGCACATCACCGCGGCTAAGACGAATATAGGTCGATTTCCCCATTTCCGAGACAAAGCAGAAAACAACGGCCCAGTGATACCGATGACCAGGGTTTGGTATCCTGAAGCCTGGACGAGCTTGGGAATTGTGGTATTGATCTCTATCGACATGGTGAAGAACGCTGCATTCAGCATCGCGCTCACGACAGCAGCGTAGAGAACGGCTCCAATGCATGTGATACCGAGAGCAGTGATCTTCTTTGATTGCGGCCAGTTGAGAGGGTCATTGGGGTCATTTGATGGCTGTGGCACCAGGACAACATTGGCGTTTCTTCCTGTACCGTGCTTGAGCCCGCCAGTGATTTCCTGCGACTGTGCGGCATTCTCCTCGAGAATGACAGTGCCAGGGATATGAGGTAGCTTCGTATCATCCAAGATTCCGAGGAAAGGCATCTTGACGGGTATCAGATCGCCCTGATGAGATATCGATGGAAGGGCAGGCCAGAGAATGTCTGAATATCTTGGTGACGAAATGGAAGAAGGTCAAAGAGGTCGAAGGTTGAGCTTCTGCCGATCCTCTTATGAATAATGATGCAAAAACTAACCCTGAAACAGACTCCATCTCAATGGTCTCTAGGCCCTGGATGTGGGAGCCCCATTCTGATGTGCTTGAAATGGTCCCTGTTTAGGCTCGGGCCCCACTTCCCCAACATCTCGGCCCCATGTGGCGTGGACCAAAGAATCCGGGGTATTGCTGGTGGATCAATGCCTTTTCCCAAGCACACACAGTTGTAAGCATTCTGCACGGAGTATGAGTTTCAAAGCTTAGAATAGTAGACTCTTGATTGTACCCGGCTAGCTAGAGCTTAGGTATGTACCTATCCCCTTTGGAAGTCGAGTATTGGATTGTGGCAGCACGCGCGAAGCTTCTCTAGAGTATGAGGAAGTATCGAGCAGGGAACAGACACTAAACAATATGCTCCCATAGGTCCGTATGGGGCTCCTACCGATCAGCTTAGGCGGATAGATAGCTGGAGTTAGTGCATGATGTAGCTATCCACGTTCAAATATGTCCGTTTCCGTCCTCGGACATCTGGTCAAACACCAAATCATGACCATCGCCCAAGAAGTCTCGAAAGTCAGTGCCCAAGAAACCAAATCCACCACCGGAGCCGTCGACTGCGTCAAGGAAAACCCCATCGATGTTGGAGCAGGACATAAAATCGTCATTCGCCGAGATGTTCCTCGACTCTGGAAATTTGCCGTCCCTGGTCGGGTGATTCCTCAGTGTTTCAGAGGGTGGATTTTAAGCATCCATTGTTGTTATTAGAGGCGAAAGTCCACTTGATGTTGGTTGTAGAGAGCTCATTGGGGAATCTGGCACCAGTTCTCTCATACTTGTGGCATCAAGATCTTAAGTGGAGATCAGCATTGAAAGAGGATTATAGGAGCGATCACTAGCGAGACTTATAAGGTGAGGGGAACAAACCTCTATCTAAGTCCTCTTTAGATTTCCCGGCATGCCTCCAGTTGTTTCCAAGAATGGAGAGCCATTTAATGCACATTGCAAGCCGACGCCTGATTTCTCTCACATATTGCCCTTCACCACACGTCTGTCCGTAAAGAGAAAAGGTGGCGGCGGCGGTGAAAATAGGAAAGATCACGTCGCACGGGTATCTCTTCAAGTCCCTCGCATGGAGTTCGAGAATCTGACAGATATTTTCGGCAGCTGAGAAACAAATCTCGAGCGGCTGCGACTTGGACGAAGAAACTTGACACCCGGCGAAGGCTTGTTCCTGCTGGTAGGAGTGGAAAGGTCGATGGACTAAGATGATGATAGTCCACGTCCACTACAGATTTCAGTACACCACCACAGAACTCTGAAATTGGCATCTTACCACCGCAGTCGTGATTAGGGAGGGGGGAACGGCCTTGTACCTTGAGACTTCCATGCTAATGTCAGAGAAGGAAGCAGTTAGTGAGGTGTAGTGCTCCTTCAACTCTGCCACGAACTCATCCGAAGTTGTTCTGCCGAGGATAAGTTTGCTCGAACAGCATACAGCTTTCAACCAAATATAGCTGCCGAGCCACCTTTTCCATTATCTTGGTCAAATTGATTGTTGCCTGAAATCCAGACAGCGTGTGTGACTTGATCGTGGCTGGCGAGGCAGCATCAGGCAGTCGAAACTGAAGGAGCTGATACTCATCCGATTCTGTCGTGGAGGGAAAAGGGGTATTTGAGTCTTCAGATCTCAGTGACATTGGCCTTCCTAGCTTACATGCTATCACTTTTTCCAGAACAAAGAGATTCCACCAGATCCGAGAGGAGACCTGAACAGCAATTGGGTCTTGATTGGGGCTTTTGGCAACTTGTAAACCAAGCTCGATGACTATTGCCGAGGCAAGGCTGCACAACATAAATGCATTCGATCGTTCCGCATATTCATGCTGCTGTAGGGCCAAAATTTGTAAGTGCCTGGCAGTTCTCGAGAGATGGTCGTAGTAGGTGGAGAGGATCGAGTTCGTTCGGTCCCAAAGCCGTGCTTCCGTCCCAGTTCGTTGAATACTGAGCAACGCTGCCTCAAAGAATAGTAAGGGAGGCGGGATCTCTATGTCCGGTTTCAAGCAAGCAGCAATTGCGTATATGGCATAGACAACAGGTTGAGATAGGGATTTCGCAAGGGATTCATGATCTGCACGGTCGAACAATGGTTTGTAAATGATTGGCCAGACAGGGTGTATGGATGAGAAATAAACATCAACAGGCTGGTTTGACACATCCTGAGCAACAACAAGGTGATTTGTAGTCGAGGCACCCAAACCTTGCTTCGAGGGTAATGGATCTGGCTAGGGCGAAACGTTGTCTGAGGCATCGCTAGTGTCCCACCGCAAGGCCGTCACTGGTATATCAATGTCATTGCAGCCTTGTTCCTCCCGCGGCCGCTGTCGCCATTGCGAATCCCCCGAAGGATCCTCCACTACATCGCATTTTTGTCTAGATAGTATAAGTTAGGTACGGTAGCCATAGCGGTTGCCGATCATTGTGTATTTCAGCTTTACTCACATTTTATTCCTCTTTGTAATCCCATAAACGCATGATCTGCCACTGGTCTGGCATTGTCGGCAAATAGGGACGGCCCCATTATACTGCGGCTCGTGCTGTCAGCAAGTCTGCTCGATCGAGGAGTATTTGCTGCACATGGAGATGAGATGGCTAACATACTCTGGTTCTCCGTTTTCCACACGGAATACAGGCTTGCGAAGTTCTCCTTCGTGAGCTCAACTTCACCATACAGAACCAGGAAACCTAATATTGCCTCTGAGATGTCATAGTTTGATAGTGAACTTACGATGAGAAATAAGAAAGGTGGGAGAATATTGGATGTTTAGTTTCGCGGATAACGGATAGATACATAGTTAGGTAGAGTGCGGAGTGCGGTTATGCTTGATGACCCTAAGCCCTTGCCACGGATATCTGCACTGAAGATCGACGATATGCTCCCTTCAATTGACGCAATACCCGATCTCATGCCCGACGCGACATCCATTGAAGCCATGAGGCTTTCCATCTTCCATCCTGGTGGGAAGCAACGTAGGTGAGTGCTACGGAGACAACAATAGGCACTAGGCACGAATTACGAACTTTCGCTCTTCCACCTCTCAACTTTCAAAATTGGAAGCAATGGAACATTGTGTGGCTGTTATTCAAAGCAAGAATGCTCATTAATAGTGCAATTTCTATCCCTAAACAGCCATGGCATCCTCACCAACCCAGGCTACGACATGCCTGAGTAGTTCCAATCCGTCTTGCTTATCAGCACAATGGACCTTCAAGTTCTCAACCTCCGTTGGCGTCAGGTGCTCGGTGTACGTCGTATCATCATCATCGAGCATCTTCCTAGAGAAGACACCGTCGATTTCTGGATGTGCTTGAAACGAGACGATGGTGTTGGATTGGGAGAGTATAACCTCGTTGTTTTCGGCCAGTTGGATAAAACCTGGGGGAGTCGTATCGACATCTCGTACGTGGAATTGAGATGCATCCTATATTCGGACGATCAAGTCCGGATTGGGGTAATCGCCACGATCGATGGGATCGAAGAAGTTGACGCTGGCGTGAGGAGCTACGATAGCGAAAGCCATCCACGAAGGCTTGTTTGACCTCGGGCCAGAAGGTCGTTTCCGGAGGGTGGCTGACTAGTATGGCGAGGCGGAGTTGCAAAATTGGGCCCATCAGGGAAGGTTGTGCAATGATGATGCTGCGTAAATGAAGTGTTCTGTCGAGAAGACATACCTGTTTCACGAGTTGGCCAGAATCCTTTATATACGGCGTACGCCCAAGGCCTTAACGATATGTGAGTGAACAACATAATAATTAAGAGATCCTTGGCCATCCCTCAACCGCTTTATGCGACATGTAGTACGATATTTGCCCGACTGAATACCCGATGGTTTCAACAAGCATTCATCATGCTGACCCCATGACGCACCCAACGCTGCGTGAAGATCTTGGGATTTTCTCTGGAGTTGGGTGGGCCTCCTGCGACCCTTTTGCTATGAGCCTACTATGACACAGCGTTAAGGTAACCCTTAGGATGGACAACTAATACCACTACCAGCAATACTCCTTGTTGTACCAGTGGTGGTGCCCAACACTCACCTATGAGGCTTAGCCTTGAACGAATGGTACGGGATTCCGGCATCAGTGGATAAGCGTAAGGTACACATACAGGGCCGACAAAACTGTGACTGGTAGCAATATGTGAAGAGGTATCAAGTTACAGATCTTCCTAAAAGCCGCCTATTGTTAAGTCAGCATTAAGCTACCTTCGATTCATCTCCTCTAAAAATCTGCCTCGTCTCTTCGAGTATAAAAGGAAGATTCTTGCCTTCATCAGCCTCATATCTTCCCCCGTACCCGTTAGGTGTGGGGCGTTATGGTTCGAAGTACGGAGTCTAGCAAATATCTCTGACTACGAACCCAGTCGGTGCCCTAGCTCAAACACTTGAGTTCTTTCTCGCAGAACACGGCCAAAATCAACTTGAAGACAATACAAATTAGCAGAACATTTTCTCGAGATGCGGTCACCTGTCCCCTTTCAACACGTTCTTGGTGTTGATTGTTGGCTCTGCAGCGAAGATATGTCTTAGCTTTCATTTCACCATTTTGGTCAATTGACCAAGGTGGCCAGACCACGAGACACACTTGTACCTCGGGAGAGCATCATGTTCACAAGTGCCTTGAACACACCAAAAAGAGTCACGGCCACAGGTAGAATCCCATATTGGCTGATGCATCGAAAGCCTCTAGGGGCATGTCCGGCTAAGGCAAGGCCGTCGAAAACTGTGGAGCCTTCAAGGGGATCAGGATCTCCTGCTGACCATGCTGGGGTCAAGATCACCGCGTCAATGACTGAAGGGACGACGTTGGTTCCTGTGCGCCTAACAGCGATCGTAAATGGTGATTGTGAGGCATTCCCAGTCGTCCGGAGTAGTGTTGGTTCATTCGATGGCACGACCAGTCCCACCATGAAATTGACAAGACATAAAAGGAGAATACCCCTGAGCAGGATTCTTCTTTGCCGCCATTGGAATGGCCATTCTCAGATTCTTGGTCTCGGCCGCGGCCAGACTAATGGGTTCGATACTGGCATAAGCATGGATTGCGTTGGTGATAGTCGCCCCGGGAGCCTGCAAATCGACGAGTGGCCCCTGGTAGTCCAAGGCTTTCGACGAATGGGCCTGGATCCTTCCACTAGGGAAAACTGATTGGTTTGACCTTTGCCAGGTGGGGTACCACCGCAGATAATAACCAAAGCCATGATGTTGATACCGATAATCAAGAAAACCCTGAGAAGAGCAAAAGAGAACTCGAGCTCGCCGTACACTCAAACAAACACGAGGGTAGAAATAAGCTTGGTTATATCAAAGACAGTTTTCCAAACCGCGCTGTTGATGGATAAGGGCCAGAAATCCACCAAAAAGGCCGAGGCGACGACTTCAGCTGGAATAGTGAGTGCACCATATCCAATCCCTGGGCGAAGAATGCCCTAGCTCTCAAGAATAATCCACTGTAGCGCACGTAGCCACCACTGACAGGCGGCAATGTACTCATTTAGCTAAGTGCTGGTGCGACGCTGCAAGCGATGGAGGTAATAAAGAAAGCCGCCTGATAATGGACAGGAACAGGGCGACTTACCTTCAATACGAGAATAGCGGGAACTACAGAACTGGATACTTTCGCTGAGCACCACAGTATCCGTCTTCGTTGAGCAATCGGCCGCTTTTCACTGAAGAGGTGTGGGAAAGTGCAGCTTTGAACTGGGTATTCAATGCATAACCGGTGGGTACTCGACCTTTGTAGGAATGCTCAATAAGGGCAGCATTGAAATTACCCGTACATTGGCTTCTTCAAACTCGGTTAGAGTTGGGTTAGGCACATGTTAGTGAATGGTATCCCTTCTCAGAGGTCTCGGTGTTGAAAGTATTATCATTATTATTGTTACTGTTGAGAGTGCCCTGCTTGCATTTTGCTAACCCCTAATGCAGCTGACCAAACAACTCTGGTATGTCCATTGCTGTATGGGTGAATGGTAAAGAATAGATAAGTTCGCTCACGCCCGAAATGCTGTATCCTTGGTCGTAATTTCATGTAAAGTATCGTGCTGCACGAAAATGTTGCATGATCAAATCACGCGGGCCAGACAGCATGGCTCCATGGCTCAGCGTTCTTGATGAGGCTATCCGCGAGACCGAAGCCGGCAGACCAATTGATGAATTTGGTGAAACCAACCTTGGACCAGTATTTGAAGCATGTCCCTTTTGGAAGGAAAGCCAAGTCGCCGAAAATGAGCTGTACAGTTTCATCTTCGATCTGGAGCGTAAGCTGACCTTCAGTGACTTGAAATGCTTGATCCTTTTCGAATTGCTCAATGTGAGGGGGCTCTTCTCCGGGTTTCAGAGTGATCGTGGCGACAGTTAGTTTCTCTCCAGTCTGCTGTGCAGATGCGAGTTGTGCAATCACCGTGCCTTGTTTGCGAACGAGATATTTGGGGCCTCGATTGTTGGAAATGAAGTACGCCTTCGAGGGATCAGAAGGCAAGGACTGGTCAGCGACGTGCCAGGTGTCGAGGCCGTCTTCGGTGGTTCCGTTGACCCAATCTAAATTGATTTTATTGGCTGGGTGGGGAGCGATATTGTATTTGGGCATCAAGCCAAGGACTTTGGTGGCATTCAGCTGGGAGTGATCCTCTGGATTGAACGGGGCAGTAGACTGGTAAGGATCTCCTGCAACTGTAAAGAAATCATCAATACCACCCGGGGCCATTGCGAGTGTCAGCTGAAAGTCCAGCTCATTGGGTCGATAAGTATGATTGTTGCCGGGTGCCAGAAACACAAAGTCGTTCGCGGAGAGCTGGCGGCCTTGATCGGCGTTGTGAAAGACTTGGACGCCACCTTTGAGAGCGTAAAAGGATTCGACTTCTTTATGAGAATGGATTAGATTGAGCGGACCTGGACCCGAATTGACGCCCATAAGCGAGAAGCTGCCAGAAGAGGTCGAGTTTGCAACAAGCGTTCGAAGAATGAGACCGCCAAAGTCAATAGCAGCGCCCTTGAGGTTTGGCAAGACGTAAGGTCGAGGTGTTTCGGGAGCAACATCGACGATCAAGTTGGCGCGAGCAGTGCTCAACAGGGCGAGAAGAAGGACACGCGATCGAAGCCCGGCCATGTTGACGACGTTGGAAAAAGAATGGCGAATGTTGAGGAGCAGGTGTGGGAGATTGAAGAGAGCTTATCAAGCTTCGACCTGATGAGCTTGTGTCGGTGTGAAGAAGTTCGGAATACGAGGGCCTGCAGGGGCCAGAGCGAATGACGCGTTCTTGCATGTCAGCAGCAGGGCAGGACTCCGTACAAACGAAGGAGCTACTCGTATTCCTCGTCTGGCCAGGGGATCATCCAGGGCTGAGGGAAGCAAGGGACAAGCGACAGGTGACAAGTCCGCGTGAGGCTGAGCAGACAAGGGCATTCCGTAGCTCCCCAGGTTCTCCGTACAGAACAGCAAACGAGATGCCTCGCAGCATCGGTGACTACATTTTTCGCTCCGGCTGCCTCTGGAAAGAGTCATGATCGGCAGCCAAAAGTCCATTCGCGAATAATACGAGGTAATAAGCGAGATCAGCAGCCAGGGTCGGGGCGAGGCAGCCACTGGCCAGCGGGCGCCGAGGTACGGGGGAGAAGGGGGCCTCTATGCCCCTTATCCCGCAATATCTCAGCCTCATGCCAGTCGTCACCAATATCACTACCCTGCCTAAGTGCTCTTCCCCAGCGATTACCTTCACAATCCAATCTGAAATCGTACAATAGCCGCAGACAGAGCGTCAAACCCTATGTCCTGACCGATTCCCAAAATCTTGGTCCTCCTTCCACTCTCCTCTGCCTCGTTGTCACCGATAATCCTCGTCACAGCCTCTGAGCCTTCAACCGAAGGCCCGAACACTTTCGCGTTCCTCTGAGCCTTTGAATACGCTGGCCATGGCTGCTGACCACTGATAAACCGAGCAAAATCCAATCCAAATCCCTCAGCGGCCTTCTTCTGAGCAGGAGATAGTTTATCGTTATAATTCTGGAACAGGAATACCACATCCAGGACATGCGTCGCTTCACCTGTAAATAGCCCAGGCCAAGGGTTGGGTTCGTTGAATGCGAATGTCAGCAGCTTGGACTCTGGCCACCCTCGTGCAAATGACACTGTTGCAGCATAATACCCGACGTCATTCACAAAATGTAGGTAGTTCTTGAAGGCAGCTTCATCATCCTCAGCAGCGGTTGCAAGAGCTGGTGAGTTGAAGCCATATGTTTCGAGTATGGCATCTGCGGCTTCTGGCATGCGGGCCAAGGAAGTTTTCAATGAGGCCGTAAACTTTTGGCGAGAGTCAGCCTTCAGGTGGCCCATGATCGCACCCAATGTGGACGCCTAAAACCAAACCAAACTGTTAGACACGATGCAAATGCAAGAGAAGGAACGAATCTCACATCAAACTGGCTGTCTCCAATCATGAAGCCATCCAACCACTTCTTGCCTGGAAGCTGCTGATCGTCTTGCCTTGAAACTGCTTCATAAGTCGGTTTGGTGGGTAAGATTTCGCCGTCAATTACGGGCAGAAACGCAATGCTAGGCGGTAGTCGGGCGGTCACATCATCAAGCGGTAGCGAAAGAAGCGCCTTCACCCGCTCATCGGGTTCCATCTTGTCGAGCCCGAGTGCGGAAAGGACTTGTTGATATACGCCCTCATACATCTCATAGGTGAAAGGTCCTACAAGCAGGAAAGAACCTCCAGTCGCTATGGCGCGATTGAACAGTTTTTCGGGCGAGTATAAATGAAGCGTTGTGGCAACTGGAATCGCGATTCTTGTTAGTCATTGTGTCTGCCTACGGAGTGGCTGGTGCAAGGTGAATCTCCTTACCGGCTCCAGTACTTTCTCCAATGACCGTGATATTCTCAGGATCGCCACCAAAACCAGAAATATACTGCTTGACCCACTGGAATGCATTTCGTTGGTCACGAAGAGTGTTATTGGGCTTGTAGCCTCGCTGTCTCAGCTCTTCCGACGTTAGAAGGCCAGAAAGTCCGAGTCGGAAACTGTTTCTAACATCAGTCCCATCTTCCAGTCAATGCCGATTGAATAGGAAACTCACTTAATCCCGACACCGATGATCGGAACGCCACTCTTAGCTGCGAGCTTCACCAGTTTTGCATGGTCATATTGAGGCCATGAATTTGCTCCAACAACAAAGCCACCTCCGTGCGTCCAAATGAACACAGGGAGCTTTTGTTTGGGTAGGCTTCCAATTCCAGAGGCCAATTTTGGGACGGTGATGTTGAGATTGAGACAATCGACATCTGAATGTTTCACTGGGGGTTTTGGCAGGGACTGTTGGATGAAAACCATCTCATTGTCGAATCCATTCGCCGGAGAGTAAGATGAGGGCCTGTAATAGATCCAGTCAGCTACGTTGCTGTTTGAGCCGCCATCGTGCCAACCACACGGAGGCTGTACCCATGACTCCTTGCATCCACAGGACTTGTGTACTGTGTTCGCAGCTGAGATTCAGCAAATCTATGCTCTAAAGTGGCATATTGTATACCCAAAAACTGATGTGCACCATCACAATCGCGTCCAATGATTGTCCCAAGGGATGGATGGGATAAGGATGGGTCCGTGAAATATATCGTCGACATTCTCGACTTGGTGGATTTTTCTCCGAGATACTACCACACTCCGGGAGTCTAGGCCTTCAAACCCCTTATCATGAAGTGCCCACCAGCCAAATAATATACCTAACAAGCCACATCTCACCTGATTGGAAGGAATCGTGGCGTGATGCCAACCCTTCAGGCTGTGTGGGTGTATCTTGATTCTTGCATATTCTGGGGTAGAGCCCCTCGACCGCTTCACTTCCATCTAATACCCCAAAGTCCAATACGAGCCCCACAGTCATATTGGGAAATCGTGGGGTTTTACTCCAACGTCAATCAAGAAGGAAACTTGTCCCTCGTATCCCTTGATCTCTCCGCACTCAACGAGGCTCAGCCCTGAAGAGCAAGGGTGGCCAAAGCACGAAATATTGCACCATGCGGATGTGCATGTACCCTGTTCGATCGTCGCTGGACGAGTGATAATGTGAAACTGCGCCAAAATTGTCTTGAACTCATTCTCCCATGTATCCCTGCAACTATCCTGCTTCGTAACGGGGAACATCCTAATACCTTATGGTGAGCCACCTGGCTGGAACACCATCGCTGGAGATAAACAGGACGATTCATAGGGGCTGATCTATCTCGAGTATCCTCTTATCCCTTCTCTGTCACAATCTCCTTCCCTTGATCGTGAGAATCTGGAGCATCAAGTCTGATAGTGGTAGTCTCGTCGTTGAAGAGGCGGGCTACCTCTTCAAGCGAGTGTCCCTTTGTTTCTGGGAAGAAGAAGAACAGCGGGACGATGAAGCATACAAGGGCTATCAGAAAGATAAGATAAAACTTCCAACCAATCTGGTAAAGGAGGTACATGTCAGCGCCATTAACTTGTCAACAAAAAGGAAGCTGGGAAAGGAATGACGCCAACCTACATCTGCAAAGGCAGTTGGAGCCACTTCCAGGTAGATTATGAGCGACGCAAAATAAGCAACGATTGACGCTGACATGCCCTTCGCTCGAATGTGATTTGGGAAAATTTCCGACGTATACACACTATCATTGTTAGCAGCGATTTAGAAAAACAACATCTTCGCCAGTGTTACTGACTATGTCGTAACGTCAATATTGAACGCAAAGAGGGCAATGTGCGAGAAGAGAAAGAACACGCTTGCAATGGCGGCACTTTGCGAGCCGGTCCGTTCGAAGATACTGAGCGCGACGCATTCTCCGACAAGCGAAACCGCATCGCCTATCCAGCCGATCTTCAGGGCGTTGACTCTGCCGATGTAATCGATAGTGAAGGCATTGAAGAAATTGCCAGCAAGGGCGACGCTGGCATAGCATCCAGAGAAGAGAAGCTGCATTGTAGTTCCGTATCCGAGGGCGCTATACAGTTGTGGACCGTAATCTGATCAAGAGTTGTCAGCCGCCATTCCCATCTCGAGCGTTGCTGCGGGAAGCCCCTACTTGCAATAACGGTGGTCCCTGTGGTTTGGGAACCGAACATGACTATTGCGCCAATGATGACTCTCTTCCTGTACGAAGGTTTCACAAACAGTTCTTTCCACGAGACCTCATTGCTCTTGTCGATCTCATACTGCTGGACCATTTGCTGATACTCCCTGAAGGCAAAGATGTCATTGGGGTCGGTCTCATCTCGGTGGAGTCTCTGCACCACTTTCAGTGCTTCCTCTTGACGTTGACGGGATATCACTGCCTATTTGATGAGTATTGTTCGGCTTCAGAGCAAGGCAAAGTTTGGGGTGAAACTTACACCAACGAGGCGATTCGGGCAGGAAAAGGGTCCCGAGGGTGCAAAACAGCGCAGGTATGGCCTGGATCGCCAACGGAAGTCTCCATTGAGCTCCACTTGCGTTGACAAAGTAAAAGCCATACCCTGCCCAGCTGTGTTTCCAACACTCAGCATGTTTCACGCGTTGAAGGCATCAGCGAGGCATACATACCTGGCGGCAGCATAGCCGATAGTTACAAATATCCCATGGAAGCCTACCATCAAGCCCCTTGAATGCGGGGGAGATACCTCACTCTGATACAATGGGACGAGAGGTAGGAGCATGCCTTCCGTCGTAGTTAGTGAAATCACTGTCCAAAAATGCGAGGAGCCAGTACGAACCAACACCGAAGCCGTTGACAAATCGGAATACCAAGAACATAGCCAACGCAACCGAACCGGCCTGGAGAGCACCACCAATCGTCGCCGTCAACGCCCCTATAAAGATAGACTTCTTCCGGCCCAGAGACTCGGTAGCCCAGGCAGCAAACACTGCTCCGATCACTAATGATCATCAGCCATCAATCTCGAGAGTCGAAAAGGACTGGCCACACACATCCACCTCCTGTATATATGCCATTGGTCGCCCCGGCGATCTCGTTTCTGTTTGAGTTTCCATCGAGGTTGAAATATGCACTTGAGATCTTGTTAGGCACCATTTCCATCCACTGTCGAAAGCTGCGACTTACATGAACGAGGGCTGTGCTAATGTGGTGCCAATCTAGGAAACGCGAGAGAGGTTAGCACGGTCCATGGAGCTCTCCTGGAAATAAATCTATCATCTCCCCCTTGCCCAAGTTAATCCGATAAAGTGATAAACCTACTATTGTATTTGAATAGCCGAAAGCGAAAGAGCCCAGGGCCACGAAGGCCACGATCAGGATGTTGTACCCGTTCCGCTTCTTCTCCACCATGGTGCTCAGTAATTGAAAGACAAAAAGGAGACTGACCGCATTTCCATCGAAACGAGAGGTTTCCGGGTTTATGAACTGAGTTTACCATGGTCGAATTCGTCGGCCAGGTCAATCAACATAGACGTCCTCACCAATAGGTGGCCACCCATACCTGGAAATGGATATCCAAAGGCGATAGGCTATAGCTGTGCTTCGGCTATGATGTTTGATGTATTCGGTGACTTCACAAGAACGGGAAGTGTACTGCAAATCATCAAGGACGTCTCCTTATTGGTGCCAGGCGTAAAGGTGGTTGACCTCCGCATCGGCAATGTATCCGATCCACCATTGATTCTTCTCCAAATTCGACAACACTCGACAACCTCACCTCTTCGATCGACCTGGCTATAAGCCTTCTAATTCAGATTTGAAACCAGAACTATACACGTACCTAGGTATTTATCCCTAGTCTGAGGGCCGTGCATAGCCGAAAATGGGACAGAAAACGGCGTCGAGGTTTTCCTCCGCCCTCATCATTCTCGTTGTTGCTGCTGTAATTTATACGCAGTCGACTTTGCTCTGGAAATTCGTTGGGCGAGCGGACATTGACAAGGGAAGGCTGGTAAAATGGGAAAATAGTAAGCCGCTCAACAATGGCAAGTGCCAAGTCATCAAGGAAATGAATGCTTGTGAGGATGTGAAAATTCATTATGCGTCAAACACGGCTTTCGTTGCCTGTGGCGATCCGCTTGAACGACGAAACTGGTATCCGTGTGCTGGGATGCGCAATGCGGCTGGGCGGTCAGAGGCATCATTCCGCGAATTCTTGTTCAAGTATGATCTGAAGACAGGCAAGTCGACCCAACTTGAGCTCCGAGGTTTCGAGGGTGACTTTATCACGCATGGTATCGATATATTCCCAATTCCTGGAAGCGCGTCAAAGGTCTCTAGTGGAACCCAGGAATCATATCGTTCTAGGCCAAGCTAATGATTAACAGATCCATATTTTTGCCGTCAATCATGCCCGGGACGGAGACTCAATAGTCATATTCTCGCATGAACTCGGGTCAGATAGCGTTGAGCTGGTGAAGAACGCCAAACATCCGAATATCAAGACGGCTAATGGTGTTGTCGCCACCGGAGCTAGGTAGTTCTGGCTCGACCATGTCATGGGTTCTGAACAATTGCTAACTCAGTCAGAGAGTTTTATGTGACCAATGACCATTACTTCGCCCTTGGGTACCTGCGAGAGCTTGAAGAAGCGTATGGGCCGTTCACATGGTCAACACACGTCCAATTCTGCGATGCAAGCACCGAGGTAAGTTCCCACTCGACTTGGGAGGCGTTACTAACAGCTGTCCAGCAAGTTTCATGCAGACAGGTAACGGGTACATTCCCTGGCGCAAATGGCATAGCTTTATGGAAAGACCGGCTTTTCGTGGGAGACGCTCGGAACGGCACCGTCACAATTTTTGACATTCACGACGACAAAAGTTTGACACAACGATACCAGATTGTAGGTTCCCCTGATTCCTTGTCTTAAAACTTAGATGACGGGCCATTAACAACCATCCAGGACCTTGGTGCTGCCGCCGACAACATCAACATAGTCCCGACAACTGGAGACCCTATAGTAGCAGGTAAGGAGCAATTATTGTGACAATTCGATATACCAACTAATGATTGAATAGTCTTTCCAACACTAGAGGATTTGCCGGCTTACCTCGACAACGTCCTAACCCTGGGCAAGGACTTTTTGGTTCCTGCTGCCTCGCTTCGCTTGAACCATGCCAATGACTATGCACCGGAACTAATATATTTTGACGATGGGTCGGTGATAAGTTTCATGACCACAGCAGCAGCGGACCCTTACAACAACTTGTTCCTCACCGCTGGCGTCATTCAATATGGAGGGCTTGCTGTTTGCAAGGTGCAACCTGGTATCTTCGCGTGAGAAGTTGACAACGCCTTTTAGTGAGAATGGGATTAGGACGATAATATACTTGGTGTTGCATGTGAATGAAGCGGCCCCAGGAGGCTGCAAGAAAAGATATGGTGGCTGGCGTTGATGGCAGACATGGAGTCAGGCTGCCAGGTTCGGATGTGTCTTGAGAATCTTATCCCGCGTATAAACACGGCCGGAATGGCCTGCTAGTGCCGAGGACATTCTCACGAATTTCATCCTCATAGCACGGGCCAAGAGCATGGCGACAGTGATCGCGAAGGCGATGATGGTAGTCTTTCGATAGGTGGCTTGATATTTACCTAGGGAGCAACCCTGGGGCTCAGCGACCGACTCTCATTCCAGGTAAGGCTGTTTGCCGATCACCGATGGCATGGGGATAAGGCTACTCGTAATTAGAAGCAGAATCCGATCCCGAGAAATTCAGGAGGGCCAATTAATAGCTTTTGCATCCAGTCGACTCTATTCCGCCTATTCGGTCAACAGATCATGCCAGGAAGTTCGGAGGTGTCCATCGTCTAGAGACTGGATGGTCCTTTGTTGGATGCTCCACTATTACTCATCCCGTTAGGCTAGAACGCGTGGCTGCGCGTAATTAAACGTGATCGATGGCATCGGCTGCCCCCCTGTACCTACTGGGTGCCCTACCTAGGTAGGTATGTATGTTATTGACAGCCTGCGCAGCACTTTGCAATTATCAGACAACGGACGGGGTTGCCATACGAGGACAATGGCATTGGCAAAATCGATGCTGAACTACCGGTGGGTACAAGGATTGTTCAAGATGGTGATTCAATGATTCTTTCATTTATTTGAGCCTGGGTATCCCTGCACATTGCACAATCTCAACTCATCAAACAGTTCGATACACATTTTTTCCCAGTTCCCATCTCAACGCCGCAGGAGGAACAGAGGACAGCGATCTCTGATCTCGAACTAGTTTGCCCAGCCTCTGCTCATTTCGACGGCCTTCTCCCACCGTGCGAATCGTTTCTCGGCGTCTTCCTGGCTGATAGCAGGCTTGAAGGTGGTTGATCCTTCCGTGTTGACAGCCTTCAATTCTTCAATGCTCTCCCACACGCCCACAGCAAGGCCAGCTGCAATGGCGGCACCCAGTGCAGTAGTTTCTCGCATTGCTGGGCGCTTGACTGGGATGCTGATGAGATCGGTCTGGGTCTGCATGGTCAGGTCAGAGTTGCACATGCCGCCGTCCACTGCGAGCTCGGTCAGCTTGTGCCCACTGTCCTTCTCCATAGCGACCAAGATAGCCTTGGTCTGGAAGCATGTAGCCTCCAATGTAGCTCGGGCAATATGACCGCGTTGCGTATATGCGGTAATGCCGAAAAGTGTGCCTCGGGCATCATCGATCCAGTAAGGAGCGAAGAGCCCACTAAAGGCAGTAACAAAAGTCACACCACCGTTGTCTTCGACGGTTTCTGCGAGAGCGCTAACTTTACTCGAGTTTTCGATAAAGCCCAAGTTGTCTACTAAGAACTTGACGCTCGAGCCTGCCACGGCAATACTGCCTTCGAGCGCATACTGTGGCTTGCTGGAGCCACCAAAGTCAAAAGCAACGGTCGTCAAAAGGCCATGCTTAGAGATGACCGGCTTGTCGCCAACGTTGTATAGAATGAAACTGCCTGTTCCGTATGTGTTCTTTCCCAGTCCGGGTGTGAAGCCTTTCTGGCCAACAAGGGCCGCGGACTGGTCACCCAACACACCAGTAATAGGCACACCTTTTAGCACTGTTGAGGCTAGAGAGCCATAAGCAGAAGGATCGGATGAGTGAACAATCTCAGGAAGGTTGACCTTGCTGGTATCGATACGGAAGAAGTCAAGGAGCGACTCGTCATACTTCAATGTCTCGATGTTCATGAACAACGTTCGGGATGCGTTCGAAGGGTCAGAAACGAAAACATTCTTCTTCGGCCCTGAAAACCAATTAGCACTCGTACTTCGTTGTTGGATCAGAGAATGAGCGGACCTCCGTTAAGCTTGTACACCAACCAAGAGTCGATCGTGCCGAAGCAAAGGGTCCCCTTGTCGTGCGCGGCCTTGACTTTAGGCTCATTCTCCAGCAACCACAACAGCTTTCCAACGGAAGGATATGTGGATAGAGGCAGTCCAGATAGCGGAGTAAGCTTGTCAGCGCCGAGTCTCGTCTTCAGCTTCCTGATCAGATTCTGTGTTCGGGTGTCGGTCCACACAATGGCGTTATACAAGGGCTCTCCGGTCTCCTTGTCCCACAGGACAGTGGTCTCGCGCTGGTTTGTGATACCAACAGCCTTGATACTATTGACGCTGTGACCTTGGGTCTCAAACTGTTTGACCGCTCCATCAATGCATGTCTCAACCGATGCCACAATCTCTAGAGGATCATGCTCATGCCACCTGCTAGAATTAGTACTGAGTAGATTTCAAGCCTGGCGCAGACATACCCTGGCTGTGGGTAAATTTGCTTGAACTCTAGTTGATGAGAAGCAACAGGTTCACCCTGCTTGTTGAAAATCAAGAACCGAGAACTGGTAGTTCCCTGGTCGATGGAACCAACAAAGGCCTCTTGCGTGCTTCCCATGGCGGCGACTCAAAGAATAACAATGACTTCGGAAGGAATGCTTTTCTCACTGTGGAGGCTGAAGTTGGAGCAAAGATGGAGTGTCCTGGAGTAATCCTGGAGAGGGGCAATGCACGGCTTATAAAGAGCGCGGGGAGCGTTACAAGCATGTGGCAGTCTCCCAGCCTAGACACAGCGTCGTATGACCTACCTTCGATTTTGTCCACATTGAGACAGGATCGCGTATGTCGGTAGGTGTTTACACGAATCCAAGCTCTAGTGGAGCTTGTGTACTTCCTGGGTTCGGTCTTCAGCAGGCTCAATTACCGAAGTTGACATGCGGAACCTCGTATTGGTACTCCGCATAGTGTGAATCTACAGATGGGAAGCGGTATCCGTTCAACTGTGACCATTTGCGAACCTCGGCCCAGAGGAAGCCATCTTGGTAGGTCCATTAAGAGGGGATCCATCCATGCAAAGGATAGATCAGGGGTAAGTAACCACATGGCGGCGAGGGCGGAGAAGCTATCGAACACGCGGGCAGAGATGTTCTGGAAGCGAGACAGGGACCAGCTTACTGCGGAGGATCCGGAGGTGGAAGTCTGGAGGAGAAAAAGCCAGGGTTTCGGTGTCTGGGGACCGACATGCATGAAGCATTTTGCGGGGAGTGGAAGCCTGCCCTGGGTGAAGATTTCGAGATGAGGAACTTTTGGTGCCAAGACTGCGACTTTTCGATCGGAACGGAAAAACTATATCGGCGGCCATTACCGTTTCATTACCAGTACTCCGTACCTCCTCTCGGTACTCCATCTTTACGCACGGACTCCATTCCTCTTATGGATTTCTACATCAAGCAACCCATGGTAGGGTCACATCCGCCCCAGCAAGATGGCTGGTAACTGTATGTCTTCAGCTCCTCGCTCGAGGTGTGTGTTCAGACTGGCAAAGAGTTCACCCACTGCCCAATTCAGTGGGAGCACAACAACTCTGGTGCCGGAAACTGTCGATGGGCTCGCCGACCTTTCGCTTCAAGAATCAAGAAAGAGACACCTTCGCTACCACCAAGCTTGGGTATTGCCTGAAACGTCTACAATTTGAGCGAGACGCAATTCGGGCTTCCTATCCGAGTGCATGGCCATCCCTCAGACCAGAATACGGGAGGCAAATCTGCTTATTCCCCATTCGCCACCAGTTCACCGAACTGCATAAGCTACCTCCGTCTTTTCAGGAACCACCCCTATTAGCAGTCCCCAAGCGCGGCTGCACCGGACAGAATAATGCGATTTAGTGATCTAGATTGTAACGCGCTTACCCACCGCCTGCCGGTATCGATCACACAACCATCTGGCCGAGGAAAATACCATGCTCCTCCGAGAGCAAGCGGAGCCATGGAGATATCATAATGTCTGACTATCGCTGGCTATATAGCTTGCCTATTCTCCCCCCGGGGTCCCTTTCATCTCTCTCCATCCCCGCAAAACTCGAGGCAGTTCTCCATAACACTTCTTGCCACTTTCGTTCTTCCCATGTCACTTTCGTCTTCGTCGGTGCCTTCTCTCGAGAAACCAACAACAATGGCCAAATCCGACCATGCCGAGCACCTTGCCCTGCCTGGCCAGGACGAGAGACGACGCACTTCAGTCGTCGACACTCCTGCCTTCGCCGAGCATGGCCCCTTGGTCGACCACAAGATCCCCCAAGCCGATGTCGTGCAGCAGGAGCCAGATTTGGCCTGGAGTCGCATCCGACATTACCTCAGGGAACCCTTCTCGGAGTTCTTTGGAGTCTTCATCCTCATCTTGTTTGGCGATGGCGTCGTTGCACAGGTTGTCCTGAGTAATGGCACAAAGGGCGACTATCAATCTATTTCTTGGGGATGGGGGTAAGCATTTCTACTACACGAAAGCCCCTTTCTATTACTAACCTCACCTCTCTAGCCTTGGTGTTATGCTCGGTGTTTACAGCAGTGGCATTTCCGGAGCCCACCTGAACCCCGCGGTGACCCTAGCCAACTGTGTCTTCCGTAAATTCCCTTGGAGAAAATTCCCTGTCTACATGCTTGCTCAAGTTTTGGGTGCCATGGTTGCCTCAGCGATCGTTTACGCCAACTACAAGTCAGCAATCGATCTATTCGAAGGTGGACCAGGAATTCGAACAGTAGGCCTCGAAACCTCCACTGCCGGCATCTTCTGCACATATCCTGCTCCCTTCATGACCAAGACTGGCCAATTCTTCTCGGAGTTTATCGCCAGTACTCTCTTGATGTTCCTCATCTACGCCTTGAAGGATGATGGCAACATTGGTGCCGGCCCACTCACTCCTCTATGCCTATTTTTTGTCATTTTCGGCATCGGTGCCTGCTTTGGTTGGGAAACTGGGTATGTTGAGCATGATTCACCGATAAGTTCCTCGCACTGACCCCAAACAGATATGCCATCAATCTCGCTCGTGATTTCGGACCAAGATTGGTATCGTACATGATCGGCTATGGACACGAAGTCTGGAGTGCGGGAGGTTACTACTTCTGGGTAAGTCTTGATTGACATTCAGGACCACTGAGGCGTTTATTCACTGTTCTGTTAGGTACCTATGGTCTCACCATTCTGTGGCTGCGTTTTCGGTGGATGGCTGTATGACACCTTCCTGTTCACCGGAGAGTCACCGATCAACACACCATACATGGGTCTGCAACGTCTAATTCAGCCCAAGCGATCTGTTTGGTCGAACACTTATGCTGACAGCAAGGTGTGAACACTGGAATTACTACTTTGGAATTCGGGAGAAGCTGGGAGGGATTGTTGAGGATACATCTCCTCCGTTACAAATGGTTCATGGGCAAGACTCCAATATTTCTGTGTCCTTAGACAGAAAGGATAGAATCTGGTAAACAATACAGGTGAAGGCGATGGTTCCAGTCAGCATCAGCAATCCTAGAATCGGGCACAGTATATACAAGTATTAGGAATGAACATATAACTCCAGCCAAGCATCTGCTTCTTAATCTCTTCTACAACTCTTGTCTCCCGTGAGACTAAAGTAGAATGTGAGAGCTCCATATGACTCCTTCACAATACCCTTTCATACTTTGCTTTTCACTGCTGCCACCTGCACAGTTGACATCAGAAAGCCCAGCGGCAGCCCAAGTTTCGATCCTGAGTTCAGCTTCTGTAGATTCTATTTAAACACACTAGGTTGGAGGGCTGTAGGTCACATGTATTCACTTATACGCCGTATTGACCAAGATTTATATACCACGAACACATCGGTGGTCGCAAATACAAAGTATAGATGTTGATCTAACCCCAAAATTGCCCGTCCAAAGGGCAGGCGTCATGACATGAGCTCCGAGTTGTTGCATTTATGCCAGATGCTTAGGGAAGACCGCGAAGCCCTTGGTAGCGAAATGTGTTCTTGTTACCTTGACATGAACATAGAGAGGCCACATTGTGATATCTTCTATATTATATCTCTTTCACATGCAAATCAGCGGTCGCACAGCAACAACGCCAATACACATTTGGATGCCTTTGGCAGCCACTAATAGCCACAGGGAGGGAGAAACCAAGATGCATATTTTGAATCGCTAGTGGTGGTCTTTACAGTACCTACTTGCGACCATGTAACATCAGCCCATGGATTTTAAACGAGCATAGGGCCCTCGCATCAACGGGACCAAGTTTTCGGGCAAGCATTTCAGGCGACTTGCTGCGAGACCAGGATTTAGACAGGCTCGCCCGAGTTGCATATGCATCGCAGGCTTGTCCCTCCCTTGATGCATACTTGGGGGCGTGAGTCCCTGGAGAGCAGGGCCCATGATCTGCAATAGATTAGGGAGGTGGTCCCCCCAGTACTCCCAGGGGTATAAGCGACCGAAGTTGCCCGGGTGGCGGGGGGGAGAGACTCCCTACGAATAATTCAGTTGGTCTGAAGCGACAGATCATGCCTTGAAGATTGCAGCGCCAACATCCAATGGCTCAGACCACCCTTGGTGTTGTCCACGGCGATTCGAGGCCAGAGTCCAGACCTCTTCGTATGCCTGTCGGCGAAATCCTCATGGGTAGTGGAGCGAAATGCGAATAGCCAGTGTTGAGTCTTGACTTGTAGAATGTGGGAATCGATTCGGATTGACAGGACTCAGCCACATTATCCAAAGGAGGTAAATAGAGGGCCGGCTTTATATTTTCCCAGACTTTATATTGAACAATTTATAGTATTCAGCTGGGGGCTTCATCGATACTTCGGTATGAGGTGCATACACCGTATGTCCTGACTCGATGATATAGCATCTGATGTGGACGTTGACTCGGGCCAGTACGGCCAATACACAAAATACATGACGATACAGCTGACTATGTCAAATCTATGTATCTGGTATCCACTTGAATGGCGATGCGACGCTGCAGGGAGACCTCGGTATACTTAGAGGTGCTTAGACTCTGAGCTAACGGCCGCCACATACTTCTTCTGGAATTACCACAGACGCACGAGGCGCACGAGGCAAGAGGAAATATTCCGCAGATGGATCTCCCGCTTTGGAAGGAGATGCGTGTCGGCACCGCCAGGCCGACGGGTATTCAAACGGCAATAGAACAAAAGGACCCTCTCAGGGACGGAGTACATGTCCCTATACCTCTCGGTAGAAATACACCGACGTGCATGAACCTTCTCCGCACTTTTTGGCTGTGCACGGATGACTCTCACCAACTGGTTGAGTGGTGAGCTGGGCGGATTATGTCAAACCCAAGCTTTGTACACTCATCCTCACCTAATGATCCAGCTATATCCGGGAGAGTTTGATGATGAGCTGCTCTGGATCGCCAGGGTGGCGGCTTCGAAGCTCGGTCCTGGACTTGTCCCGAGCCCCTCCAGAGGCATATTGCTCGCTGGTCTACGATCATTGACGTTTTCTTCACCTGATTGTCGATCGAGGACATTCAATAAAACGATAGATAATCTACACTGTTGCTGTTGAGCTTCTGGAACTCCTCCCACATCTACAGCATCTACAAACACCTGCCGCTCCGACTGCATCAAGCAGGTCTCCAGCATTAACGTCAGAGCCATTGACTTGGTCTCTCCTCGATTGTCACCACAGTGATCTTTTATTGATACCACTT
>Ga0105239_10001198_pt1 | contig 35468 bp, 28 predicted proteins | sample KBSC44metaG_FD_92761 | JGI IMG/M metagenome (GOLD analysis project Ga0105239, IMG submission 92761) | Corn rhizosphere microbial communities from Kellogg Biological Station, Michigan, USA - KBS C4-4 metaG | ecosystem: Host-associated > Plants > Roots > Rhizosphere > Soil | place: Michigan, USA... | reverse complement strand
CGGCGCTCGCTCCCACGCATTGAGGGCCCCTTGCGGGGGCCCTCGTAGCTTGGTGTTCACGCTGCTGAAATCAGACCCGCGTCCTCGCCGCCGAATAGAGGCGGATCTACACCGCCGCCAACACTTCGCAGCCGGTTCGCCATTTCTGGGCCTTGCGGAACCAGCGCTTCTTCTGCAGCGCCCTGCGTTCCTCGCTCTTGGTGCCGAGGTTGGGGAACGCCACGCGCTTGACACCTCGCTCATGCGCGATGGCTTCGTTGCGTGCAGAGAAGAAGCCTGCATCGGCGGTGACCAGGCGTGGCATGTGGCCGAACTGCTGCTCATGCACATCAAGGGCGGGGATCAGCAATTCGGAGTCACTGGGCCGCTGGTCGTAGACCTCGTAGTGGGTGACGAGTTGCTCTTCGGCTTCCTGGATCTTGACCATCTTGCCGAATTCGGTGGGCTTGCCGGCCTTGCCTTTGCGGATGATTTCCGTGTGCGGCTCGAACAGGCTCACGATCTTGCCGGGGGCGTGGGTATTGCCGTGATCGATGCGCTCGCGGGTCTGCCGTAGCACCTGTTGCACGCGGGGGATCATCGTCTCCAGATACTTCCGATCGCCTTGGATGGCCGCTTGCTCGACGGGGCACACGCAGCGCTTGATGCCCTGTGAGATCTCGCGCGCGAAGCGCTTGGCCTGTCCGACGACCCGACCCGTGATCGCCATCAGCCTGCGGTAGCTCTGCAACATGCGCGCTCTTCCCTGCTCGGCGCGGCTTCGAGAGGCGCGTCCGATCTGCAGGAGACACCGACGGGTACTGCGAGCACGGTCGCGCAACCTGGCGCCAGCCGTGCCCGCGAGCTTGGCGACGCGTTTCATCGTGCGCGTGAGCACCCGAACGCCGTCGCCGAGCAGAGATGCATCGGTGGGGTAGTGGATGTCGGACTCGACGACGGTGGTGTCCACCCGCATCCGGCGGCCGCTGATGATCTGCTTCTCCTGGGCGATGGCTACCACCCGTTGGTGAATCTGCTCGACGACTTGGGGTCCCAGCGCGATGCCGAGCTTGCCCAGTGTCTTCGCGTCGGGCACCTTGGCCGAGCCGACCCGCGTGAACTGTCGATACACCAGGTTGGACCGGACCTCGCGTTCGAGCACCGCGTAGCTCCAGTTGCGCATGTGCTTGAGCACCAGCAGCCGGATCACGACATCCACCGGCGTGCCCTTGCGCCCGCGCGTGCGACTGTTCGTCCAGCGCGACACCAGCGCATCGTGGACCGGCTTGAGCAGCAATGGATCCTCGAGAACCTTGTCGATGTGGCGCATCCAGCCTTCCCACAGATCGCCGACTTCCTCGGCGATAAGGCCGTCGCCGAAATCCAGTTGGCGACGGCACAGCACGATCACGTTCAGGCCTTCCTGCGAGCCTTGGCCCGTTGAGCCTTCGCGAGCTGCTTGTGACGGTCGAGCGTCTTCAGAAAGCTCTGTCGGTTGTTTGCCGCAACCTGACCCGCGAGTTCCTGAAAGCGCAGCCAGGCCTGATGCGCACGCCTGAGCGCTTCGGAATCCTCGGGAGGGATGTAGATCGAGTAGGCCTTGCCCTCGGCGGTGAACTTCAAGTACAGGTGCGGCCCGTGGCGCCGCGTGGGATCCCAGGCGCAGGCGCAAGACGGATCGCCGCACTGCCTTGTGACTTCGGAGAGCGAGCCCTGCACCATCGACTGTGCGGACTGCGCCATCTCGGCAATTGACCTGTCCTTAACCATATTACGGGTTAAGGTAGGCGACGAAAACCTGACTGTCAAGGTTGAGTTCTTCGCTTGATAGCAGGCCCCCGGGCGAGATCTGATCCCCCATCCACGTGGCGTGCGACCCTGCACAAATCAACGGGGCCCGCCGGCGCCGTCCTCGCCGGAATGGGCCACCGGTTTTTGCGCCGGAAAGTAGCTAGGTCCCTGTGAACCTCGGCGCGCCCCGCTGCGCGGGCCGTGCAGTCGCGCTGCGCATCGAGCCACCGGGGTACAGTCGTCTTGCCCCTGACGGGCTTCCAGCCCTGACGCAACACGGCGAGCCCGGCGTCGCCGGCGGTCATCGGACCCCCCTTCTTCACCCGCCATGCCCGGAGTTGGGCCGCAACGACAGCGGAGACGTTGACAACCGATCGACTGCTTCGAGGTGCCCCGCCACCACCACTTGCGACAGCAGGCGCACCGCCCAGATGCGTCCACGGCATCAGCGAGCAGGTCGTTCGCCGGCCGCGCTGTGCTGGCCGACCAGAGCCCGCGCCGCCAAATCGCCATAGCGCCATCGGCTGCGATCTCCGCCTCGGCATTTGCCGCGGTTTCCTCCCCCCGACACCTGCCCTCTGTCGGTGGCGGTTCGTCGCCCTTCCTCACGCGGCGGGCAGCTGTTCCACAAACCTAAACATTTGCGGTAGTTCGGCAGTCGGATCCGGGCCCGGGTTCGAGCCGGATTCGACTGGACGTTCAGCCGCACAGCTAGCGTAATGCCGGAACGTGAGGCGAGACGGCTGACTCTGTCGGCACCGCCTCAGTTGATGCTGAGCGCGCGCTCCTCACGTCTCGCCCAACCAACCGAGGCGAGCGTCCTGAAGTGGGCTGGAGCTAGGCTACTGAGCTGTCCATCGGAACGCGCAGGAAGGCGTAAGTCACGCGTGCCGCGCGACCAAACCGCTTCCTGCTGGTGGACTACCCTTGCTGAGAATGATTCGGTCACGTTGCGCGCCGTGACCGGGGAGCCCCCCTTTCTCGCTCGCATTCGCGCGCGGTCGAGCATCACAAGGTTGATTCCATGATGCCCCATCGAAATTTCTGCCGGGCAGGCCATTGGCGCATGCCCACGGGCTGTTTCTCGACACGCCTCGTGCGGCCAAGAAACAAGATACCGCCAGGAGCCCCGGCATGCAGCCGCGGCTGATTCGTCACCGGGACGCGCCCGGCTACCTTGCAGTGGACCGAAACCGCTTCGATGCGGAAGTCCGTCCCCTCCTCACGGAGATTCCTGTTGGGCTGCGCGGTATCGCGTTCGACCGCCTCGAACTTGATGCTTGGGCAGACGCGTATATTCGCGATCGAGGGCGCCCGAGTCGCAAATCGACGAAAGGAGCATCACCATGCGAACTCGGACACCAGGAATCCTCTGCGATCGAAACGGCCAGAGGACGATCAACAAGCAGTTCAAAGGCGAACGGGTCTTTGTCAGACTTGGCAAAGTCAGTCAGGAAGACGCCGAAACCTGGCTCAGAAAATGTCAAGCCGACATCGCCTCAAAACGCGAACAAGAACTTCGAGAAGGCGCTCAGCAGCTGTTCGCAGCTGCTGCACAGAAGTATTTGATCGAATGCAAGCAACGGGGGGTCCGTACTCTCGATGTCATTGGGTACCACGTGAACATCCTGCTGCCTTATATCGGAGACATGATTCTCGCGGACGTGTGCAATGAATCGCTGGAGAGGTTCAAGGAGGAACGCGCGGCCGACGGTGTGAAGAACGCGACGATCAACCGAAGCCTTGAAGTGGTCCGTACAGTCATGACTCGTGCAGCTCGCGTCTGGCGCCTACGCGGAAGACCATGGCTTCCGGCTGCGCCGTTAATTGAAATGCTCGATGAACGGCAACAGAAGCGACCACCCTACCCGATTACATGGGCAGAGCAGGCGGAACTGATGAGGCATCTACCAGCCCATCTGCAGCGGATGGTGCTTTTCGCGCTGAATTGCGGGGCTCGTGACGACAACGTGTGCCGCTTGCAGTGGGCATGGGAGCGGAAGGTGCCCGAACTTCGGCGGAGCGTGTTCGTTGTCCCCGCCGCCGAGTTCAAAAGTCAGCGTCCCCATGTACTGATCCTTAACGACGTGGCGGCGAAGATCATCGAAGAATGCCGAGGGGCCCACGACGAATTCGTTTTCGTCTGGAGACGCGAGCGCGTCAAGAATCTTGACAAAGCTGCCGCAATGCCGTATCGGCCCGTACGCACGATGAACAATACGGCCTTTCAAACCGCGAGACGTGCTGCAAAGCTCGAGAGAGTTCGCGTGCACGATCTGCGCCACACTTTCGGCCAACGGCTCAGAGAAGCCGGCGTCAGCGAAGAGGATCGAGCCCTGCTGCTTGGGCACGCGATCACCAGCATGCCGCGGCATTACGCGACTGCCACGATTGCACGCCTTGTCGAAGCAGCGAACAAAGTCAGCGAGACCCGCGATCGCACCACACTCTTGCGGGTGGTCAACGGTTGAGGCAAATGTCGCGCAGAAGGTCGCGCACAAAGAAAAACGCCCTAGAGGCAAAAACCTCTAAGGCGTTGATCTAGAACCGAAATTCTGGTGCGGCTGGCAGGATTCGAACCCACGACCCCTTGGTTCGTAGCCAAGTACTCTATCCAACTGAGCTACAGCCGCGAAGCCTCGCAGTATAGCAGGCAATTTCAGACGATCCGCGCGGCGCGTTCGTAGCTGTGGGCGGCGCGCGTCGGTTCGCCTTCGCGTTCGGCCAGGGTCGCGAGCAGCAGCCATGCGTGGCGGCGCGCTGCGGCATGCAGCATCGGGTCGGCCGCGGCCTGCTCCAGCAGGCTGCGCGCCTTGCCCCACAGCTGCCGCTCCGCCAGCGCGCAACCCACCGCATAGGCGAGCGCAGCTTCGCGCGGAAAGCTCAGCACGATGGTCTCGAGGCGCGGCACCCAGTCTGGCTCGATGCCTTCCAGCGCGGGCACCAGCGCGAGCGCGACCGCGGCGCGCTCGTCCGCCTTCAGGCTGGTCATCTGCTCCCAGAATGAGCGCAGCCACTGCCGCGCCTCTTCGACGCCGCCGTGCTGCGCAAGACAGGTCGCCGCACGCGCGACGACAAACGGATCGCGCCGGTCGCTGCCGTCGAGTTGGTGCCAGATGCGGCGCACCTGGTCCGCGTCACGTGCCGCATCGAGCGCTTCGAAGGCCAGCGCGCGCAGCAGGCCGAGCGCGGCCTCGTCCGAGAAGCCTTGATGGTTGGCGAGCAGGCGCGCCGTCTTCAAGGCCTCCTGCGGCTGCTTGGCCAGGCGCGCCGCCTGCAGCTTCAGGCGCAGCGCATGGGTGCGGCGCGCGACCCCGGGCGGCAGCCCGGCCAGCAGTTCGAGCGCGCGCGGCGCATCGCGATCGTCGAGCGCCCATTCGGCGGCAAGCAGGCGCGCGCCCTCTTCCGCCGGCCGCGCAGTGAGCCCGCGGCGCGAGAGCTCGAAGGCCTGCTGCAGTTCTTCGTCGCGGTGCACGCGGTCCTGCAGCCGATGCATGCTGCCCGCGGCGAGCAGATGGCCGAGCACCGCGAAGTCATCGTCGCGCGACAGCTCCGGCGTGTCCGCCTGGATCGCAAGCGCGCGCTGGGCCGACTTCTGCGCCCGGCTGTAGCGCCCGCCGAAGTACTGCGCCAACGCATCGCGCAGCGCGGCCTGGGCATTGCGATCGCGCCGCGCCACGCGCCAGGCACGGGCGCGCCTCGGCAGGCCGATGAGTGCGCTCAGGCCCTGGATCGCGCCGACGATCGCGAAGCAGCTGCCGAGCAGCGCGAGCAGGAACAGATTGAGCGACATGTCGAGCCGCCAGGCACGCCAGTAGAAGCTCACCAGCCCGTCGTTGGTGCCCAGGGTCGAGGCGGTGACGACCGCCAGCGCGAACAGCAGGATCAGCCAGATGACGACGCGCATGAGTTTGGGGTGCCCGGCTCAGCGGCCGGCCGTTGCCGCGGCGATGGCGGCCAGCGTGTCGTCGGGCCGCGGCAGGTTGACTTGCCGCGCCTGGGCTGTCACTTGTTTGATCAGGTCGTTCACCGCACCAACCTTGCGCGAATTGCGGTCGAAGTAGCGGTCGATCGTGGTGCGCGCCACCTGCAGATCGGCCTGCGTGGTCTCGAACTGCCGGCTCAGCAGCGCGACGCGGGCGTTCAGCAGGCGCAGCTTCAGGTTCTCGCGGATGAAATAGCTTTGTTCGGGTGCGATCAGCATCGCCTCGGGATGATCGATGCGCGTCACGCGCACCAGCGAACGGACTTCCGCCCAGGTGGCCTCACCCCATTCGCGTGCATGTTGCTGCACCGCCGGCCACCAGCTCTCCGGGCTCCAGCCGGCGACCGGCGCCGAGGCCGCTTCTTCCGAGGCTGCTGCCGCGGCCCGTTCGTCCGCCTTGCCGGCGCGCGGCAGGGCGTCGGCCGCAACAACCGTCGCCGGCCTGCGCGGCTCGGCCGCTGCCGCAGCACTGGCCACCGCGTTCGACAGCAAAGGCATCTCGTCGACCAGGCGTACCGCTTCGTCGAGGCGGATGTTCAGCGAGCCGATGTCGACCACGCCAGTGGCCTTGACCCGATCCAGATCGCGCGCGATCGCACGGCGCACGCCTTCCAGGCGCGGCTGGTCATAACGCTGCAGGCGCTCGTCGGCCTGCTTCAGGGTGGTGATCAGCGGCTCGGCGCTGCCGGTGATGGCCGACTGCTGCAGGGCGATGCGGATCGCGGCCTCGATGTCGACCAGCACGTTTTCGTCGCGCGAGCGCGAGAGCGACTGGATCAGGTCTTCGAGCTGGCCGCGCTGCATCGCCACTTCGGAAACGCGCATTTCCAGCAGGGCCGACTTGGCCGCCGCCTCGCGCGCGCTGTCCTGCGCCTGGCGCGCCAGCGTGCGCGCCTCGGTCGAGAGGCTCTGGCTGTCCTGCTGGCGCCGCACCAGTTCCTGCTCCAGGTCGCGCACGCGCTGCTGGGTCTTCCAGGTGACCGCGAGCGCCGTCACGCAGACGACGATCAGCACCGCCGCCGAGAGCCAGCGCCACAACACGGAAACGAGCCGCGCCGATTCGGAGCGACTCGCCGCGGGCGCGGCGGCTGGAACAGGGGAGGCTGCAGCGTCGTCGGAAAGCGGCGAAGGGGCAGGTTGCAGGTCGCTCACAGTGGCCGGGATTGTAATGAGCGCCGGATGGCGGCCATCACGTCATCGGCCGTCGGACGGGCTTGCAGCACCTCGCCGAAGCCCAGGTGTCGCGCGCGCGCCGCAATGCGTGGGTGCGTAGCGAGTGCTCGCGCCGCTGGCCAGTCGCCGGCGGCCCGCTCGGCCAGCCGGTCGATCGCCTCCGAGCTGCTGAACCACCACAGATGGCCGCGCGGATCTTGCAGCGCTTCGGCGCAGATGCGCTGCTCGGCGTCGTCCCAGACGGGCGCGCCGCGGCGGTAGACCGCGAGTTCGTCGACCCTCGCGCCACTGTCGCGCAGGCGCTGCGCCAGCCAGTCCCGGCCGCTTTCTCCGCGCACGATCAGCACCTCGGCGCCCTGCCATGGCATCGCCGACAGCCGCGCCCACAGCGCCTCGGAATCGAATTGCGGCGCTTCCAGGGCCGGCGCGACGATCTGCGCCGCCGGCACGCCGAGCGATTGCAAGGCGCGCGTCGTGCCCGGCCCGGGCGATGCGGCGATCAAGCCGGCGGGCCAGGCCGCACCGGCCGGCCGCGCGGCGAAGAACTGCTCGGCCGCGTTCGGGCTGACGAACATCAGCATGCGCCGCTGCGCAAGGCCGGGCCAGGCCGCATGCAAGGGCGCCAGGTCGGCCAGCGGCGCGATCGAGATCAACGGCAGCGCCACGGCATCGATGCCGGCAGCATGCAGCCGCCGCAGCCACTCCTGCGACTGCGCGGCCGGGCGGGTGACGAGCACGCGCATCGCGGCGCGGCCGGTCACGCGGCGAGGTAGGCCGCGGCGCCCTGCGCGCGCAGCAAGCCCGCAGCGTGCTCGCCGAGTGCACGGGCCGAAGCGTCGTCGTTCACCGCGCCGCGGGCCTGCGCCAGCAGCAGGGGCGACTGCGGCTGCTCGCCGTGGCCGAGGGCGACGTCGATCTGCAACTGCGCGCCGTCCCATTGCGCGTAGGCCGCGAGCGGCATGCTGCAGCTGCCGCCGAGCGCGCGCGACACCGCCCGCTCGGCCTCCACCGCGAGCCAGGTCGGGCGGTGCGCCAGCGCCGCGAGCTGCTCACGCAGCCTGGAGCCAAGCTCGCTGCGGATCTCGATCGCCAGCGCACCCTGGCCGGCGCAGGGGATCATCCGTGCCGGCTCGAACAGGCCGCGGATACGCGCCTCCAGCCCGAGCCGCTTCAAGCCCGCAGCGGCGAGCACGATCGCATCGTGCTCGCCCGCGTCGAGCTTGCGCAGACGGGTATCGAGGTTGCCGCGCAGCGGCTCGATGCGCAGGTCCGGCCTCGCGGCCAGCAGCTGCACGACGCGGCGCAGGCTCGACGTGCCGACCCTCGCGCCCTGCGGCAGGTCATCGAGCGAGGCGTGCTGCGGCGAGACGAAGGCATCGCGCGGGTCTTCGCGCTCCAGCACCGCAACCAGCTCGAAGCCTTCGGGCAGGTCCATCGGCACGTCCTTCAGCGAATGCACCGCGAGATGGGCCCGGCCTTCGGCCAGCGCAGTCTCCAGCTCCTTGACGAAAAGCCCCTTGCCGCCGACCTTCGACAGCGAGCGATCGAGGATCTGGTCGCCGCGCGTGGTCATGCCCAGCAGGCCGACCTCGGTGCCGAAACGCTCGAGCAACAAGCCGCGCACATGCTCGGCCTGCCACAAGGCCAGGCGGCTTTCCCGGGTCGCGATCAACGGCTGCATATCCATGGGCGACGATGCTAGCAGGCGTGACTCTTGCTCCGGAGAGCGCGCGCCCACGCGCTGATACCATCGATTCACACGTAACCGAGTTACAACAACAGAGGGATCCATGCCCCGCGCCACTCCTACCGCCCGTCGTCCCTCGGAGTCATCGGACGCCGCAGACAAGAACCGCCCGCTGGTCGAAGACATCCGCCTGCTCGGCCGCATCCTCGGCGACGTGATCCGCGAACAGGAAGGCAAGGAAGCCTTCGATCTGGTCGAACGCATCCGCCAGCTCGCGGTCGCCTATCGGCTGAAGCAGGACGCCACCGCCGGCAAGCAGTTCGACCGCTTGCTGAAGAACCTCAGCGCCGAGCAGACCGTCAGCGTGGTGCGCGCCTTCAGCTACTTCTCCCACCTCGCCAACATCGCCGAAGACCGGCATCACGTGCGCCGCCGCGAAGTGCACGAGCGCCAGGGCCATCTGCAGGAAGGCTCGCTGGCGATGACGCTGGAACGCCTGGCGGACGCCGAGATCCGCGCGGTCGACATCGCCGGCTCGCTGGCCAAGGCCTACATCTCGCCGGTGCTGACCGCGCATCCGACCGAGGTGCAGCGCAAGAGCATCCTCGATGCCGAGCGCGCGATCGCCGAGCTGATGGAGCAGCGCGACCATGTCGTGACCGACACCGAGCGCGCCGACATCGAAGCCCTGCTCGCCGCCCGCGTGACCCAGCTGTGGCAGACGCGCATGCTGCGCTACACCAAGCTGACGGTGGCCGACGAGATCGAGAACGTGCTCTCCTACTACCGTTCGACCTTCCTGCGCCAGATCCCGAAGTTATACCGGGCGGTAGAACGCGCCTTGCCGGGCCACGACATCGCGAACTTCTTCCGCATGGGCAACTGGATCGGCGGCGACCGCGACGGCAACCCAAACGTCAGCGCCGCGACGCTGCGCATGGCGCTGGCGCGCCAGAGCGAGACGGTGCTGCGCTTCTACCTGACCGAGCTGCACGAGCTCGGCGGCGAGCTCTCGTCCTCGTACCTGCTGAAGAAGGTGCCGCCGGAGATGCTGGCGCTGGCAGACAGCTCGCCCGACCACAGCACGCAGCGCGAGGACGAGCCCTATCGCCGCGCGCTGACCGGCATGTATGCGCGCCTCGCCGCGACCCTCTTCGAGCTGACCGGCACCGAGGCGCTGCGCCATGCGGTCGCGCCGCAGAACGCCTACAAGCAGGCGGAGGAGCTGCTCGCCGACCTGCGCGTGATCGAGGCCTCGCTGAAGCACACCCATGCCAACGCGCTGATCGCGCCGCGCCTCGCGCCGCTGATGCGCGCGGTGCAGGTCTTCGGATTCCATCTGGCGACGGTCGACTTGCGCCAGAGCTCGGACAAACACGAGGCCGTCGTCGCCGAGCTGCTGAAGGTGGCGCGCATCGAGGCCGACTACAGCGCGCTCGACGAACTGCAGCGCCGCGAGCTGCTGGTGGCGCAGCTGAACGACCCGCGCCCGCTGCGCCTGCCGGCGCATGTCTATACCGAGCATGCGCAGAGCGAGCTGGCGATCTTCGAAGCCGCGGTCGAGATGCTGAAGCGCTATGGCCGCAACGCGCTGCGCCACTACATCATCTCGCACACCGAGGACGTCAGCGACCTGCTCGAAGTGCTGGTGCTGCAAAAGGAAGTCGGCCTGATGCGCGGCGTTCTCAGCGACAGCCCGGTCAACGACCTGATCGTCTCGCCGCTGTTCGAGACCATCGGCGACCTGCGCAACGCCGAGCCGATCATGCGCGCGTTCTACGCGCTGCCCGGCATCGCCGCGATGATCAAGCGCGCCGGCAGCGAGCAGGACGTGATGCTCGGCTACAGCGACAGCAACAAGGACGGCGGCTCGTTCACCAGCAACTGGGAGCTGTATCGCGCCGAGATCGCGCTGGTCGGCCTGTTCGACGAGCTGCGCAGCGAACACGACATCACCTTGCGCCTGTTCCACGGCCGCGGCGGCACCGTCGGCCGCGGCGGCGGCCCGAGCTACCAGGCCATCCTGGCGCAGCCCCCGGGCACGGTGAACGGGCAGATCCGCCTGACCGAACAGGGCGAGGTGATCTCGTCGAAGTACGCGAACCCGGCGATCGGCCTGCGCAACCTGGAGACCTTGGTCGCCGCGACGCTCGAGGCCACCCTGCTGCACCCGACCAAGAGCGCGCCGAAGAGCTTCCTCGACGCGGCCGCCGCGATCAGCGAGGCGAGCATGGCGGCCTACCGCAAGCTGGTCTACGAAACCCCCGGCTTCACCGAATACTTCTTCGCCGCGACGCCGATCCGCGAGATCGCCGAGCTGAACATCGGTTCGCGCCCGGCCTCGCGCAAGGCGACGCGTGCGATCGAGGACCTGCGCGCGATCCCCTGGTCCTTCAGCTGGGGCCAGTGCCGGGTCGGCCTGCCGGGCTGGGCGGGCTTCGGCTCGGCGATCGAGAGCTACCTCGGCAAGGACGAGGCCAAGCGCAAGGAGAACCTGGCCCTGCTGCAGCGCATGTACAAGCAATGGCCGTTCTTCCGCACGCTGCTGTCGAACCTGGACATGGTGCTGGCCAAGAGCGACCTGGCGATCGCCAGCCGCTATGTCGACCTGGTCGAGGACAAGAAGCTCGGCAAGCGCATCTTCAACGCGATCCAGGCGGAGTGGCAGCGCACCAACGACGTCATCTCGCTGATCACCGGCGAGACGAAGCGGCTGCAGTCGAACCCGTCATTGGCCCGCTCGCTCGACCACCGGCTGCCCTATCTCGATCCGCTGAACCATCTGCAGGTCGAGCTGATGCGGCGCTACCGCTCGAGGAAGGAAAACGAGCCGGTCAACGAGCGCGTGCAGCGCGGCATCCACATCTCGATCAACGGGGTGGCGGCCGGCTTGCGCAACACCGGCTGATCACATCCCGGCGGCCTGCAGCGCCTCGCGCACCGCGCCGAGCTGGCGGCGCGAGACGGTGATCCACTCGTCCGGCGCGCCGTCCAGCTGCACCACCCAGGCCTCGCCGGCTTCGTCGCCGCCCTCGGCCGCGACGATGCGGCGCTCCAGCGCGCGCACCGCCGGGCGGGCGACGAGGGCATTGCGGTGCACACGCAGGAAACGTTCGCCGAGGCGCTGTTCGAGCTCGCTCAAGGCCTCGTCGAGCACGTAGGTGTGCTGAGCGGTGCGCAGCGTCACGTACTTCAGCTCGGCCTTCAGGTAGAGCACTTCGCTGAGCTTGACGCGGATCACGCGGCCGCGGTCGTTGACGACGATCACCGGCTCGTCGGCCGGCGCGCTCGCCGTCGCCGGTGGCGCCGCGGCGCGCGCAAGGCGCTGCTCGACGCGGCTCAACGCGGCCTGCAGGCGCTCGCGGCGCACCGGCTTGGTCAGATAGTCGAGCGCCTCGAGATCGAAGGCCTGCAAGGCGTGCTCGGCGTGGGCGGTGACGAAGACGACGCTCGGCGGCGTCAGCCCGCGCGCCGACCACTGCTCGCGCAGGCTGGCGGCGAGCTGCAGCCCGTCCGCGCCGGGCATCTGGATGTCCAGCAGCACCACGTCGCAAGGCGTCTCGGCCAGGCGGGCCAGCGCCTCGGCCGCGCTGCCCGCTTCACCGACGACTTCGCTCGGCGTCTCGACACAGTCGCCGAGCAGCTGGCGCAGGCGCAGGCGCGCCAGCGGTTCGTCGTCGACGAGGAAGATCTTGATCATCGTCCTGCTCCCGCCGCCGGTCATCCGAGCGGCACCACGATCTGCACGCGATAGCTGTCCTGCTCGCGCCGCGCCTCGAACTGCGCCGCCACGTCGTGCATCAGCCGCAGCCGTTCGCGCACGTTGTGCAGCGCGATGCCGTGGCCCGGCAGCGAGGCCGTCGCGCTCACGCTGTTGACGATGTCGATCACCGCATGGCCGCGCCGGGCACGCGCACGCACGCGGATCGAGCCGCCGGCGGCCGATGGCTCGATGCCGTGACGCACCGCGTTCTCGACCAGCGGCTGAAGCAGCAGCGGCGGGACCTTCGCGCCGGCGCACTGGGGCTCGATCTCCCAGTGGATGCGCAGCCGGTCGCCGAAGCGCAGCTGCTCGATCGCGAGATAACGCTTCGCGAGCTCGACCTCGGCACCCAGGGTCGCGACCTCGCCGGTCGCCGTCAGTGCGACGCGGAACAGCTCGGCCAGGTCTTCGAGCACGGCCTCCGCGCGCGCCGGGTCGACACGGACCAGGGTCACCGCGGTGTTCAGCGTGTTGAACAGGAAATGCGGGCGGATGCGCGACTGCAGCTCGGCGAGCCGGGCCGTGGTATCGGCCGGCAGCGCCGCCAGTGCGCGCAGCCGCAGCCAGTAGAAGAGTGCGCCGGCCATCGCGGCGCCGCTGGCGATGACGGCAAGCGCGACATGCGCGATCGGCGCCATCAGGCCGCTGAAGCACAGCAAGCCCCAGCCGAGCGCGGCGCAGGCCGCCCCGAGGCCCACCGCGGCAGCCCATTGCGCCGCGGCCGGCAAGACCGAGAGCCAGCGCTTGGCCGCGCAGCCCAGCACGAGCCAGGAGAGCACCGCCCAGACGCTGCCGATCGAGCCGCGGGCAAAGAGCAGCACCCAGTCGACCGCGGTCGTCGCGGTGTAGGTCACGCCGAGCGCGAGCACGCCCTGAACCAGCAGCACCGCGCGCAGCACCACGCCGATGTGGCAGACATCGAAGGCCGAGCCGCTGCCGTCGGGCACGGGCCGTGTCTCGGGCGGCAAGGCGCCGAGCATCGAGCCGCCGAAGCCGCTTGCACCGCCGGCGCCCAGTTCGCCGGGCAGCGTGAATTCCGGGCCCGCGACCGCCATGGCGCCCGGCGCGGCACCGCCGAAGCGGGGCGCGGCATGGCGGGTCGGCGAATCGGCGGGCGGGCGGCTCATGGCGAGGGGCGGGATCCTTCGGCGAAGCTCAATTTCTGCGGCTCATTCTCTCCCCAACTCCGCCGGCGCAACCCTCGTTGGGGTGCCTTCGGGCGCAACACGTCACGCCCATGGCCTTTTGCCCGGCGCCAGTGACACGCTGAACAGCTCGTGAGCTTTTGCGGCGCCCGTCGCGACAGCAAGCGCCGAGGCAGGGTCATCACCTAGGGAAACCACCAGAGAGGATCGCCATCGAAACGATTGCGCAAACGTTTCGATGGATCTATCGTGTAGAACATGAAAGGTAGGCAATGACAACGATCAGTGACGTCGCCCGCATGGCCAAGGTATCGGTGTCCACCGTGTCGCATGTCGTGAATGGCACACGCCTCGTGATGGACCCGAAGCGTCAGCAGGTACTCCATGCCATTGCGGCCCTCGGCTATGTTCACAACGCTGCGGCCAGAACGCTGCGAACGTCGCGCTCGGAATCGATCGGCGTCGTGGTGTCCGACACATCGGAGCCGGCATTCGCGGAAATGATCCGGGGCATCGAGAGTGAGGCCCGCGCGGCCGGCCTGACGCTGATGCTCACCAACTCGGCGGAAGACCCGCGGCGCGAGGCCGAATCAATAGCAGCCCTTGTCTCACGTCGTGTCGATGGCCTGCTCATCGCGCGGGCTGCCGGTTCGCGTATCGAGCCGCTCGAGGCTCTGCGTGCCAAGGGCGTGCCGGTGATATTGCTGGACCGTCTGGCCGACGGTGACTGGGATCAGGTCGGCGCCGACAACGCGGATCCGGTTCAGGCGGTGGTGTCCCATCTGATCGAGTGCGGCCACCAGCGCATCGCGTTGATTGCCGGCGACACTCGAGTTCCGACGTTGGCCGAGCGCCGTCTTGGATACGTGCGAGCGCTGGAGGCGGCAGGCCTGCAGGTCGACAACGCGCTGATTCTCGAAGGGCCGGGACATGTCGCCGACACGCAAAAGGCAGTGACGCGGCTGCTGCGTCGCAAGGACCGGCCAACCGCGTTGTTTGCTGCAAGTTCGCCCATGACCATCGGCGTCTTGAGTGCGATGCGAACACTGGGTTTAGGGACGCCTGCCGATCTGGCCCTTGCTCATTTCGACGGATTCCCCCACGCCGACCTGTTCTCACCGGGGCTGACGAGCATCGATCAACCGGCATTCGAAGTCGGGGTCGAGGCCATGCACCTGCTGCTGCGTCGCATCGGCGAGCCCGATTCGCCACGGCAAACACGCCGCCTGGCACCGCACATCACCCATCGCCAGTCCTGCGGCTGCGGCGATCCGGCGGCGACGCTGCCCATTGGCGTCACCTCCGCCCAGCAAGCCCGAGTGCGCAAAACCGGCGCGTAGCTGCCGAATGGCGCGTCGGAGCAGAACCGCTTCGCAACCAGATCACTGTGACAGGAGACAAAAGATGTTTCATTCACCACGCCAGTTCGACCGCCGCAAGATCGCCAAGGGCCTGTTCTGGGGCAGTGCTTCGCTCTGGCTCGGCGCGTGCGGCAAGTCGCCGTCCAGCGACGCGTCCGACCCCGCCCAGCCCGACAAGCGGCCTGCTGCTGCCACTGCGGTCTACACGGCTCCGCCGCCTTCCACGAACGCGACGCTGCGCATCGCCAATTGGGGCGACCCGAACGACCAGGCGGTCTACGCCAAGGTCATGGAGCGCTTCAAGGCGAAGTACCCGAACGTGACGGTCAAGGATGAGTTCACACCGATCACGACCTGGTCGGAATACGTCAATAAGCTCATGACCCAAGTCGCGGGCGGCAATGCGCCGGACGTGATCAACATCGCCATTGAAGGCGTGAAGCTGGGCATCTCCAAGAAACTGTTCCTCCCGCTGACCGACTACATCAGCCGCGACGACTCCGCCAAGGCCCTGCTGTCCAACGTCGATCCGGCGTTGCTGTCCGGCCTGGCCGAAAACTCGATCCAGTACCTGTTGCCCAGCACCTGGAACACGATGCTCGTGTACTACAACACCAGGATTTTCGAGGCGGCGGGCATGCCTCGCCCGTCCGACGATTGGACCTGGGACGACTTTCTCGAGATCGCACAGAAGCTCACGACCGGCGACGGCTCAAAGAAGGTCTTCGGCTTTGCAATGCCCTACTTCAATTTTGGGCTGACTCCCTGGTTCTATTCGAACGGCACCAGCGAATTGAATGCCGACTGGACGGCCTCGAACCTCAGCGACCCCAGGATCTTGGAGTCCGTCACCTTCGTCCGGGATCTGGTCACCAAGCACCGCGTGGCGCCGCAACCCAAGGGCGCAGACCCTTACCAGCTTTTCCCGGCTGGCAAGGCTGCAATGACGGGTGCCGGCCACTGGGTGGTGGGCGCCTTCAAGAAGGCCGGCTTCAACGACTTCGACGTCCTGCCCTGGCCGAAGAAGACCGTGCAGGCTTCGGTCTACGGCACGGCGGGCTTTGCGATCCAGGCCGGCTCGCAGAACAAGGATCTGGCCTGGGAGTACATCAAGGAACTTTCCAGCGAGACAACCCAGCAAGACTGGGCCAAGATCGGCGCCGCCACCCCGGCCTCCAAGGTCGTCGCCGCCAGCGCGGACTTCCTGGCGGCACCGCCCAAGCATTCGGAACTCTTCTACGCGGCCATCAGCTACGCCAAGCCGGTGGCGGCGCCAACGATCTTCAACACGCTGGAACCGAGCGTGATGCGGGCGATGGACAGCATCCTCAGCGGTGCCGACGCCGCGGCCGCACTGAAGATCGCCGATCAGGAGTTGAGCGATGCATTCGCAGCGGCCAAGTAAAACGCCGGGCAGTCGCCGAGAGGCATGGACGGGAATCGCCTTCGTCCTGCCTTCGGTGATCGGGTTTGCGGTGTTCGTGCTGGTCCCGCTGCTGGTGGCGCTGCTGCTGAGTTTCACCCAATACGACATCATCAACCCGCCGCGCTGGGTCGGCCTAGCGAACTTCGCCCGCATGGCCAGCGATCACCGCATGACCGTGACTTGGGGCAACACCGTGATCTACGTGGCCGCGGCGGTGCTCCTGATCAACGGTCTCGGCCTGGGCGCAGCGGTGCTCCTGAGTCGCAAGCTGCCCGGCTCGATGCGCACCGTGCTGCGCTCGGTCTATTTCTTTCCGTCGCTGGTGGGCCTGGCCTATGTGTCCATCATCTGGCAAGCCTTGATGCAGCGGGACACGGGCATCGTCAACTACTACATCACGCTGATGGGCGGCTCGCGCGTCGATTGGCTCAACGGCACCACGGCCGCCATGATCTCCGTGATCGTGGTGGACACATGGCGCAATGTGGGCTTCACGATGCTGGTCTACGTCAGCGCGCTGCAGGAGGTGTCGATCACGCTGCTGGAGGCCGCGCAGATCGATGGCGCGGGGCCCTGGCGCACCTTCCGGCGCATCACCTTGCCGCTGATCAGCCCGGCCATCTTCTTCAATGTCACGACGGTGACCATCGGCGCCTTCCAGATCTACGAATCCATCATCGTGCTGACCGGGGGCGGCCCCGGCGATGCCAGCCGCAGCATCGTGATGTACCTCGCTGAACAGGCCTTCCATCAGTACAACATGGGATACGCCTCGGCCATCGGCGTCAGCCTGTTCGTGATCATCCTCGCGCTGACTGCCCTGCAGTTCATGCTGCGCGGAAAGTGGGTGCACCATGAATAGGGCCGCCTCCCGGCTCTCCCGCTTGCTGGGCTTGTTGCCGCTGGCCTTGCTGCTGACGGGTGCCGTGGCCATGTTGGCGCCCTTCGTGTGGATGTTCGCCACCTCGATGCAAACGCCGCTGACGGCCTACGACCTGCCGCCGCATTGGCTGCCGCTCCCACTGCGCACGCAAAACTATGCGGACGCATTGACCGGCCCGGTGTCGCTGATGACGGCGCTGTTCAACAGCACGGTCATCGCAATCCTCGTGACCGTCGGCCAGTTGATCACCTGCCCGATGGCCGGCTATGCCTTTGCACGCCTGCGCTTCCCGGGGCGCGGGGCGCTGCTGGTGACCCTGCTGGCCTCGCTGATGGTGCCGGTGCAAGTCACGGTGATCCCGCTGTTTCTGCTGATGCGCGGCCTGCACCTGGTCGACAACCCGGCCAGCTTGATTCTGCCGGGCCTGACCGGCGCCTTCGGCGTGTTCCTGATGCGCCAGTTCTTCCTGACCCTCCCGGCTGAAATCCTGGAAGCGGCGCGGGTGGACGGCGCGAGCCCCTGGACCGTCTACCGCCGTGTGGCCTTGCCGCTGGCGAAACCGTCTCTGGCGGCGCTGGCCATCATCACCTTCCTTGGCACCTGGAACGCCTACTTCCTGCCCTCGATCTTTCTCAACAGCGTCAACCACGCCACCATGCCGCTGGCCCTGGTGCTGATGCTGGGTCCGTACAAGACCGGCAACGTGGCGATGATCATGGCCGCCACCACGATGGCCATCGTGCCCGCTTTCGCCGTCTTCCTCTTCGCCCAGAAGTGGATCGTTTCCAGCTTGACGCAGTCCGGCGTCAAAGGCTGATTCCCTGTTCATGTCCGTCCAACGGACTCTTTATCCCAACGGAGATTTCGAATGTCCTCAGGCCCCTCCATCGGCGCGATGTCCGACCTCACGCGCATCAAGCGCGCCCGCAGCGCCCGCGCCTCGAGTTGGGACCAGACCGGCCGCAACGAAGACAACTGGCTGATCATGCCCGGCGAGTCGGTCACGCTGGCCGAGATCGAAGGCCCGGGCTGCATCACGCACATCTGGATGACCCAGTGCTGCCGCCGCACGCCCGGTCCCGGCCACATTCCCCCGAGCGAGACCGGCGTGCCGATGCTCGAAATCCACAACGCGCTGGGCGTGAACTGGGAAGTGGCCGACCCGGACTACTACCGCAAGATCCTGCTCAAGTTCTACTGGGACGACCAGGAGCAGCCGAGCGTGCTGACCCCGCTGGGAGACTTCTTCGGCCTGATGAACAGCCTGGCCGGCAACTACGCCTCGACGCCGCTGACCGTCTCGGTCAAGGACGTGGAGCGCTTTGTCTTCGGCGGCAGCGCGTCCTTCAACTGCTACTTCCAGATGCCGTTCGGCAAGAAGGCCCGCATCGAGGTGGAGAACCAGAACGACGTGCCCTACCTGCAGTACTTCTACATCGACTACGAGCTCTACGACCAGCCGCTGGCCGCCGACGTGGCCTACTTCCACGCCAAGTGGGACCGCCAAAACCCCTGCAGAGGCTGGGGGCCGGACCTGCAGGTCAACAGCGCCGAAACCCGAACCGCCAACCTCGACGGCAAGGACAACTACGTCATCCTGGACGTCGAGGGCGAAGGCCACTATGTGGGCTGCAATCTCGCCGTACGCCACTTCCAGGGCTCCTGGTGGGGCGAGGGCGATGACATGATCTTCATCGACGACGATACCTGGCCCCCCAGCATGCACGGCACCGGCGGCGAAGACTACTTCGGCCATGCCTGGGGCATGCAGCACAACGCCTTCCCCATGTGCGGCAGCATCGTGCACGAGTCGGACATGCCCGGCTTCCAGCACAGTTTCCGCTTCCATGTGACCGACCCGGTGCGCTTCTCGAAGCGCATCCGCGTGACCATGGAGCATGGCCACGGCAATCACCTCGCGGACGACTGGTCCGCCACCGCCTACTGGTACCAGAAGCTGCCGACCAAGCCCTTCGGCATCCTGCCGGTAGAGCAGCGCCTGCCGTTGCGACCGCTCGACCAGGTGACGAAATCGGCCGAGCCGGTGCAGCTGAACGCCGAACAGCAAGCCTCGAAGGACCGCGCCGCCCGTCGCATGGAGGAGTTCGTCGCCGCCCGCGACAAGGTCATCCAGCGGCGTGCCGAGGCCACCACGCGATCGTCAGCCGGCAATCTGGCACAGGCTGCGGACATCCGCGCCGCCTTCCCCGATAAGACTTGACGTGGAGACCGGCACCATGGCCCAAGTACGCTTCGACGCCGCCACCTGCGTGCATGCCGGGCTCGCGCGACCCACGGTCAATGCGCTCGATCTGGACGTCAGGGACGGCGAGTTCCTCGTGCTGGTTGGCCCGTCCGGCTGCGGCAAGTCAACCACGCTGCGCATGCTTGCGGGCTTGGAGCCGGTGCACAGCGGCAGCGTCCGGATCGGCGAGCGCGACGTCACCGGTCTGGAACCGCGCGACCGCGACATCGCCATGGTGTTCCAGTCCTACGCCCTCTATCCGCACATGACCGTGGCCGACAACATCGGCTTCCATCTGGAGATCAAGGGCGTGCCCAAGGCCGAGCGCCGGCGCCGCATTCAGGACGCTGCCGAGATCCTTGATCTCACCGCACTGCTGGACCGCAAGCCCGCCAAACTCTCCGGCGGCCAGCGCCAGCGCGTGGCCATGGGCCGCGCGATCGTGCGAGAGCCGCAGGTCTTCCTGATGGACGAACCGTTGTCCAATCTCGATGCTCAGCTGCGCGTGCAGACGCGCGCGCAAATCTCGGCGCTGCAGCGCCGCCTGCAGGTCACCACCGTCTACGTCACCCATGACCAGGTGGAAGCGATGACGATGGGTGACCGCATCGCGATCCTGAAGGACGGCGTCCTGCAGCAGTGTTCCTCTCCGCGCGAGCTGTTCACACGGCCGATCAATCGCTTCGTGGCCGGCTTCATCGGCTCGCCGGCGATGAATCTGCTGGACGCGCGCATCGAAGGAGATTCGGCACAGGTGGGCCATTGGTCCGTCCCGCTGAGTACGACCCAGCTGGCGGCTTGCACGACCGCAGCCATCACCATCGGACTGCGCCCCGAGAACTGGATCCTCGACAGCGCTGACGGCGCCAGGCTGCGCATCGAGTCCGTCGAGGAAATGGGCTCCGAGTCGTTCCTTTATTGCAAGCACGAGGGCGCCTTCGCTGACGCCATGTCGACGCTGACTGTGCGCTGCGCGGGCCTGAGCGACTACCGCCGCGGCGACACCGTGCTGATAGCCCCCCAGCAACATGCCCTGCACTTCTTCGACGGGGCAACCGGCGTGCGCTTGCCCGACACCACGGCTTGAAGATCCACATCATGACCTCCGAAACAAGCGCGGCGATCCAGCCGGGCGAATGCATCGAGTTCTGGGCGCGGCGCAGGGCACAAAGCCCTTGGTATCTCCGGGTGCAGCATCCCGACGGCCGCACGCTCTACGCGCTCGAATCCCTGGGGGATCACTTCGAGTTCTTCAGCTACACCAACCGCAGCGGCGACCGGGTGGTGCTGACGGCGCGAACCGAGGCCATCGCCTTCTCGTACTTCTACGTCTACGACCGCGCTACCGTGGCGGAGCTTGGCGTGATCTTCTGGGAATTCGTCTCCGGTGAAGTACACCGCTATTCCGGCACCGGACTGCAAACGTGGATGGCCCGCGATCCGACCCGCCCTGCCCTGCATTTCACCCCCTTCAAGAACTGGATCAACGACCCCAACGGTTTGTGCCTGGTGGGCGATACCTATCACCTCTTCTACCAGTTTCATCCCCACAGCACCGACTGGGGGCCGATGCATTGGGGCCATGCCACCAGCACCGATTTGTACAGGTGGAGACATCTGCCAGTCTTTCTGCATCCCGAGCAGAATCTGGAGCGGCTGGGAGCGACCGGCGGCGCCTTCTCGGGCACAGCATGCACCGACGGCGAAGGACAAGTGCGCTTCTATTACACCGAACGCCTGCCGGCCTACGGCCTGTTCAAGGGATACACCGAAGTCCAGAAGCTGCTGCAAGCAGACTCGCCCTTGTTGAAGCCGGTTGCCATCCGAACCGTACTGGAAGGCGGCGCGGCGGGAACGGGCTGCGACATCCGCGACCCGAAGGTCTGGTGGGACAAGGCCGCCGGGGCCTACCGGATGATATTGGGCTCCTCCATCGAGGGCGACCCCTCTGTGCTGCTCTACGGTTCACCTGACGGCGTCTCATGGTCGTTCATCGACGTGCTCTACCGCGCTCCGGCGCAATTTCGCGAGCATGGCGCGCGCTGCGTCGAATGCCCGGACTTCTTCCCGCTGGAGGGTCACTGGGTGCTGACCATGGGTTTCGTCGGCTACCACGAGCCCGATTCGGGCCGACACAACTTGCTCTACGCCAGCGTGGGCAGCTTTCAGGACGACAAGTTCAGTTCGGAGTTGCCGCTGCAGGAGCTGGACTTCGGCACCGACTACTATGCGATGCAGAGCTTCTCGGCCAAAGGCCGCCAGCTCGCGATGGCTTGGATGTTCAACTGGGAGTTCCGCAAACCAGTGGACTCGGATTTCAGCGGAGAGATGGCGCTACCGCGGGTGCTGAGTCTGGACACCCAACGGCGACTCTGCATGAACCCGGACGAGGGTCTGTATCGCTGGAAGTCCAAGCGCGTTCTCGCCACCTCAGTCGATGACGTCATCCGACCCGAGGGCCAGCCTTTCGAGTTGCAACTCGGCGGTCGGCTCACCGGCCTGTATATCGAGGGACGGGACGACCAGGGCCATCGCTTTGTCCTGATGGAGGAGGACAGCTCCTTGCTGATGTTCGCGCCGCAAGACCAGGGCAAGATCAGCTACCGCTCGCGGCCGGTCGAGCTGACCGATGTGCGGCTGTTCTTCGACCGGGGAATTCTCGAAGTTTTTGCCAACGGCGGAGCCGTTTGCGGCACCCGCCGAAGCTACGACATCTTGAACCCTTGCGAGGTCACGATCCGAACACCCCGAGCGCATGACGTCGACCAGTTCTCCGCGCACGCCCTCGTGGACGAGTGAACCGCAAGAGGCTGTGCCCACGGCCGCGCCGAACGCAACGGGACTTGCGAGCCGCGGGAACAGTTCGATTCAATAGAATCAGCATTCACCGCATCCTTCCGCTCCGGACGCGCTGCGACCTAGCAGCGCTGCCGGGCCTGACACCCGACGCCCATGGCCACGAATCAACTCGACAAAAAAGCAGAAGCGTGGTCGGCGCTGTTCTCCGAGCCGATGAGCGAGCTGGTGCAGCGCTACACCGCCAGCGTGTTCTTCGACCAGCGCCTCTGGCGCGCCGACATCGAAGGCTCGCTCGCGCATGCCGAGATGCTGCACGCGCAGGGCATCCTCGGCGCCGAGGATCACGCCGCGATCCAGCGCGGCATGGCGCAGATCAGCGCCGACATCGAGGCCGGCCGCTTCGAATGGAAGCTGGCGCTGGAAGACGTGCACCTGAACATCGAGGCGCGGCTGACGCAACTGGTCGGCGATGCCGGCAAGCGCCTGCACACCGGCCGCTCGCGCAACGACCAGGTCGCGACCGACGTGCGCCTCTGGCTGCGCGGCGAGATCGACCTGCTGGCCGGCCTGCTGGCCGCACTGCAGGGCGCGCTGGTGGACGTGGCCGAGCGCCACGTCGACGTGATCCTGCCCGGCTACACGCATCTGCAGGTGGCCCAGCCGGTGAGCTTCGGCCATCACATGCTGGCCTATGTCGAGATGTTCGCGCGCGACGGCGAGCGCCTCGCCGATGTGCGCAAGCGCGTGAATCGCCTGCCGCTTGGCGCCGCCGCGCTGGCCGGCACCAGCTACCCGCTGGACCGCGAGCGGGTCGCGCGCACGCTGGGCATGGAAGGCGTCTGCCAGAACTCGCTCGACGCGGTCAGCGACCGCGACTTCGCGATCGAGTTCAGTGCCGCCGCCGCGCTGGTGATGGTGCACGTCTCGCGCCTGAGCGAAGAACTGATCCTGTGGATGAACCAGAACTTCGCGTACATCGAGCTGGCCGATCGCTTCTGCACCGGCTCGTCGATCATGCCGCAGAAGAAGAACCCCGACGTGCCCGAGCTGGCGCGCGGCAAGACCGGCCGCGTCGTCGGCCACCTGGTGAGCCTGATCACGCTGATGAAGGGCCAGCCGCTGGCCTACAACAAGGACAACCAGGAGGACAAGGAGCCGCTCTTCGATACCGTCGACACCTTGCGCGACACCTTGCGCATCTTCGCGGAGATGATGGGCGGGCTGACGGTCAAGCCCGAGGCGATGGAGCGCGCTGCCGCGAAGGGCTATGCGACCGCGACCGACCTGGCCGACTACCTGGTGAAGAAGGGCCTGCCGTTCCGCGATGCGCACGAGGTGGTGGCGCATGCGGTGAAGCTCGCGATCGCGCAGCAGACGAACCTCGAAGACCTGCCGCTCGCGACCCTGCAGGGCTTCAACCCGGCGATCGGCGACGACGTGTATGCGGTGCTCAGCCTGCGCGGCTCGCTCGAAGCGCGCAGCACGCTGGGCGGTACCGCGCCGGGCCAGGTGCGGGCGCAGATCGAGCGGCATCGCGCCCGGCTCGCGCAGCGCTGAACGGAGCCCTTGCCGCGGCCAAGGCTCGTCGCGCTCGACCCGCGCGTGCGCCGCCACGGGCATCCAAGCGGCACGCCGCTGCGTACAGCTCGGCATGACACTGCGCCCTCTCGCGTTGGCCGCCGCCGGCCTGTTGGTCCTGGCCCTGACGCTCGCGGCCTGCTCGCCGCTCACGCTGCTGAACGCCACCGTGCCGCGCGGCACGCACACCGATACCCTTGCCGTCGCTTACGGCGCCGATCCGCGCCAGCGCCTGGATGTCTATCGGCCGATAGCATCCGCGCCGCCCGGCGGCTACCCGGTCGTCCTCTTCTTCCACGGCGGATCGTGGAATCGCGGCGAGCGCGCCGACTACCGCTTCGTCGGTGAAGCGCTGGCCTCGCGCGGCATCGTCGCGGTGCTGGCGGATTACCGGCTCTATCCGCAGGTGCGTTATCCCGACTTCCTCGAGGACTGCGCACGCGCCCTGGCCACGACGCTGGACGACGCCGGCCGCTATGGCGGCAACCCGCGGCGTGTCTTCGTCGCCGGCCACAGCGCCGGCGCCTACAACGCCGCGATGCTCGCGCTGGACCGGCGCTGGCTCGCGGCACAGGGCCATGCGCCGGAGGAGCTCGCCGGCTGGATCGGCCTCGCCGGCCCGTACGACTTCCTGCCGATCCGCAATCCGGAGGTCAAGCCGGTGTTCTACGATCCCGACTATCCGGCGGGCTCGCAGCCGATCACCCATGCCAACGCCGCCGCGCCGCGCAGCTTCCTTGCGGCGGCCCGGTCCGATTCGCTGGTCGATCCGGTGCGCAACACCGGACAGCTCGCCGCCAGGCTCCGGCAACAGGGCGTGCCGGTCAGCCTGCAGTTCTACGACCACGTCGATCACCTGACCCTGGCTGGCGCCTTTGCCCGCCCGCTGCGCGGGCTCGCGCCGGTGCTTGACGACATGACGCGCTTCGTGCTGGAAGCGCCCGCATCGACACGCTGACGGCGATCGTCACAAAAACGAACATTTGCGTCCGCACGATCCTCACAGAATCCGCCCGCAGCTGCAGTACCGCGTCAATCCGCATCGGGCATGAGCCGGTGCTCATGAGGGAATGCGATGAAGCTCATCCGGATGCTGGGGCAGTGGGTCATCGGCGCGGCCACCATCGTGCTGGCGTCGTGCGGCGGCGGCGGCGATTCCGCGACGCCATCGGCGGCAGCGTCGCCGAGCGAAGGGCCTCAGGCCGTCGCCGCAGCGGACCCGACTAACGGCTGGACCATGCTCGCCTACGAAGGCTGGCCGTTCAGCGTCAGCGGCACGCAGACGGTGCGCTTCGGCGCCGGCGCCAACTGGATCGAGAAGACGGTCAGCGGTGCCGGCCAGTGCACGAACGGCTATTTCGGCCGCGACCCGATCTACATGACCTTGAAGCGCTGCTACCTGAAGACGGGCACCGCGCTCTCCTGGCTGTGGCTCGCCAACGAGTGGCAGAGCTTCAGCGTCAGCGGCCCGCGCGTCGTGCGCTTCGGCCAAGGCTCGAACTGGATCCAGAAGACGATCGACGGTGCCGGCTGGTGCAGCAACGAGGCCTTCGGCAACGACCCGGCCCGGGGAGTGGCGAAGCGCTGCTTCGTGCAAACCGAGAACGCCGGCCCCGACCAGGCGCCGCTGGCAACGATCAGCGGCCCGCGCGAGGGCGCGACCTTCAAGGCCGGCGACGTGATCAGCTATGGCGGCCTGGCCAGCGACCGAGAAGACGGGCCGCTGACAGCCTCGCAGCTGGTCTTCTCGGCCGAGCTGCACCACGACACGCACACCCATCCTTTCCTGGCGCCGACACGCGGCGCCGGCGGCAAGGTCAGCATTCCGGTGCGCGGCGAAACCTCGCCGAACATCTTCTACCGCTTCACGCTGGCCGCCACCGATTCGGCCGGCCACACGACGCGCACGACACGCGACATCCTGCCCCGCAAGTCGACGCTGCAGTTCGCCAGCGTGCCCCCCGGGCTGACGCTGAGCCTGGATGGCCAGCCGCTGGCGACGCCATCGAGCGTGGTCGGCGTGGTCGGCATCGAGCGCGACCTGGGGGCTGCCGACCAGGTGGCCAACGGCCGGCGCTATCGCTTCGACCGCTGGAACGACGGCGGCGCCGCGCAGCACACCCTGTCGACGCCGGTCGCCGACACCCTCTACACCGCGACCTTCAGCGACGTCGGCTCGGCGGTCAACCAGCCGCCGAGCGTCGCGCTGAGCGCCGCGGCGAACGGCACGAACGGCAGCCCGATGAACCTGCTGGCCCGCGCCTCGGATGCCGACGGCTCGATTGCCAGGGTCGTCTTCTACGATGGATCGAACGAGCTTGGCACGGTCAGCGCCAGCCCGTTCAACCTCAGCTGGACACCCTCGAGCACCGGCCGGCACGAGCTGAGCGCCCGCGCGACCGACAACGACGGCGCGACCGCCGTCAGCGCCGTCGTCGCGGTGAACATCAGCGCACCGACGCCGCAGGACACGCAGCCGCCGCAGGCGGCACTGACGACGCCGGCGCACCTCGCCGCCAATCTGCTGAACACGATCGCGATCGCCGCGACGGCGAGCGACAACGTCGGCGTGGCGCGGGTCGAGTTCGAGGTCGACGGCGCCCCTGTCGGTGCCGCGCTGAGTGCCGCGCCGTATCGGATCGAGCTCGATACCACGGCCTATGCGTCCGGCCAGCACGTGCTGCGCGTGCGCGCCGCGGACGCGGCCGGCAACCTCTCCGCCTGGTCGAGCGCGACGGTGAGCTTCGGCGGCAGCCGCTCCGAGCCGCGCGGCTTCAGCCGCAACGATCAATGGACCACCGGCCTGAACCAGGCGACGAGCATGACGCAGGCGCCGGACGGCCGCGTGCTGGTCACCGAGCAAGGCGGCCGCCTGCGCGTGATCAGGAACGGCGCGCTGCTGGCCGAACCGATGCTGCAGGTCGCCACCGCGGCGGTCGGCGAGCGCGGGCTGCTCGGCGTCGCGCTGCACCCGAACTTCGGCGCCAACGGTTATGTCTACGTCTACTACACCAGCGCCGAGGGCGGAGCGCACAACCGCATCAGCCGCTTCGTCGCGAGCGGCGACAAGACCACCGGCGTCGAGACGGTGCTGGTCGAGCTGCCGGCCCTCTCGGCAGCGTCCAACCACAACGGCGGGGCGATGCACTTCGGCGTCGACGGCAAGCTGTACGTGGGCGTCGGCGACAACGCGCGCCCGGCCAACGCACAAGACCTGACGACGCCGCTCGGCAAGATGCTGCGCTTCAACGACGATGGCGGCATCCCGGCGGACAACCCCTTCTATCGCAGCAGCAGCGGCCTGGCGCGCGCCGTCTGGGCCTACGGCCTGCGCAATCCCTTCACGTTCGCGGTGGAGCCGGGCAGCGGCAGGATCCACATCAACGACGTCGGCCAGAGCACCTGGGAGGAGATCAACCTCGGCGCGCCGGGCGCGAACTACGGCTGGCCGGGATCGGAAGGTCCGGACTCGCTGGCGAGCGGCATCAGCGGCCCGCTCTTCAGCTACAAGCACAGCGCGGCCAGCCCGGCGGGCTCCGGCCCCGGCGGCTTCTTCGTCGGCTTCTGCATCGTCGGCGGCGCGTTCTATCCGGCGACGGGCAACTTCCCGTCGAGCTATCGCCGCAGCTACTTCTTCGCCGACTTCGTCGGCCGCTTCGTCGCACGCATCGACCTCGCGAACGCCAACGCTGCCTATGCCTTCGCGACGATCCCGACGGCGCCGGTCGACCTGATCGCGGGCGCGGACGGCGCCCTCTATGTGCTGACCCGAAGCGGCATCACGCGCATCGCCGCACTCTGACGCCGCAGCTACGACTGAGGCCGACGCGCCGGCGGCAGGCCGTTGCGCTCGTAGGCGTGGGCCAGTTGCAGCAGCGCCCGGTCCGCCTGCGGCCTGCCGATCAGCTGCAGGCCCATCGGCAGCCCGCCGGCGTTGAAGCCCACCGGCACGCTGATGCACGGCAGCCCGGCGAGGCTGGCATAGAGCGTCACTTCCATCCAGCGGTGATAGGTATCCATCTCGCGCCCGGCGACGTGGCTGGGCCAGCGCAGATCGACGTCGAACGGCCAGACCTGCGCGGTCGGCAGCGCAAGCACGTCGAAGCGCTCGAACAGGCCCAGCAGATGTTCGTAGAAGGCAGTGCGTTCGACGCTGGCGCTCGACACCTGCGCCGCGGTCAGGCCCTGCGCCTGGTCATGCTCCCACAAGGCTTCGGGCTTGACCAAGGCACGGTTCTTGGGATTCACGAGAAAGGGCGCGATCCGGCTCGACGACAGCCAGCGGCGCCACACCAGCCAGGCCTGCCACGCGCGCTCGGGTGCATAGCCCAGCGGCAGTGGTTCGACGACGCAGCCGATGCCCTCCAGCGCGCGCAAGCCACGTTCGCAGACATCGAGGATGCCCGGCTCCATCGCCAGGTAGCCCTGCAGATCGCCGAGCCAGCCGATGCGAACGCCACCTGCGTCGGCCTCGTCGAGCGCTGCCGCGAAGCGCTCGGTCCGCGCGATCGACAAGGGCTGCCGGGCATCGGGTCCGGCCTGGGTTTCGAGCAGCAGCGCGAGGTCGCGCACGGTGCGCCCCATCGGCCCTTCGGTGCCGATCTGCGCGATCCAGACATCGGCGGCCGGCCACATCGGCACCCTGCCCTGGCTCGGCCGCAGACCGAAGAGGTTGGCCCAGGCGGCGGGGTTGCGCAGGCTGCCCATGAAGTCGCTGCCGTCGGCCACCGGCAGCATCTGCAGCGCGAGCGCGACCGCCGCGCCGCCGCTGCTGCCACCGGCCGACTTGTTCGGATCGAAGGCATTGCGCGTCGCGCCGAAGACTTCGTTGAAGGTGTGCGAGCCGAAGCCGAACTCGGGCGTATTGCTCTTGCCGATGACGATGCAACCAGCGGCCTTCATGCGCTGCACCATCAGGCCGTCGTGCTTGGGCACGAAGTGGCGCATCAGCGGCGAGCCCAGCGTGGTCGGGATGCCTGCGGTCGGCGACAAGTCCTTGATCGCCTGCGGCATGCCGTGCATCCAGCCGAGGCTGCCGGGCTCGGCGCGGGCGCGCTCGGCGTCGCGGGCATCGGCTTCGCGCAGCAACTCGCCTTCGTCGCGCAGGCTGACGATTGCGTTGTAGGTCGGATTGACCTCGGCGATGCGCGCAAGATAGGCCTGCATCACCTCGCGGCAGGAGACCGTGCCGGCATGGATCTCGGCGGAGAGCCGGTGCGCCGGGAGGTCGATGATCTTCATGGCGCCATGGCGGCGCCGTTGTCGCGCAGCAGATCGCGCAATAGCGAGCGATGGCAGCGGGCCTCGTTCTCGCAATAGCAGCCGACCGAGAGCTCGGTCTGCCGCGACAGGCCGGCCAGCAGCTTCAGCAGGCGCAGCGCCTCGGGCCGCGCCATCTCGCTGCGATAGCGCTTGGAAAAGCTCTGCCAGGCCTTGGCATCGGCCTCACCATTCGCTTTCTGCTCGGCATGGATCCAGCCCATCAGCTCGGCGCTCGGTGCAAGCTCGGGCAGCCATTCGTCGTAGTAGTCGAGCGCGGCGTACTGCTCCTTCGGCACGCCGCGCGGCGGGCGGCGCACGGTGCCGATGCGCAGGCCTTCGCCGGGTGCGCGCGGCGAACCGAGGCGGACGACGCGCAGGGCCATGATCAGCTCGACAGGGTGGGCAATTCGTGCACCAAGGCATGGTAGTCGATCAGTACACCCTCTCGCCCAGCACCTTGAGCAGGTACTGGCCGTAGCCGTTCTTGAGCATCGGCTGCGCCAGCCGCTGCACGTCATCCGCACTGATCCAGCCCGAGCGGAAGGCGATCTCTTCGAGACATGCGACCTTGAGCCCCTGGCGCCGCTCCAGCGTGGCGATGAACTGCCCCGCATCGAGCAGCGAATCGTGCGTGCCGGTGTCGAGCCAGGCGTAGCCGCGGCCCATGATCTCGACCTCCAGCTGCGCTTGGCGCAGGTACTGCGCATTCACCTCGGTGATCTCCAGCTCGCCGCGCGGCGAGGGCCGGATGCTGGCCGCGATGTCGCACACCTGGGTGTCGTAGAAGTAGAGCCCGGTGACGGCGTAGGAGCTCTTCGGCGCCTTGGGCTTTTCCTCGATGCTCAGCGCCCGCCGCTGCTCGTCGAACTCGACCACGCCGTAGCGCTCCGGATCGCCCACGTGATAGGCGAAGACCGAGGCGCCGACCGGGCGCTGGTGCGCGCGCTGCAGCGGGATGTGCAGGTCGTGGCCGTAGAAGATGTTGTCGCCGAGCACGAGCGCGCTCGGGTGGTGGCCGACGAAGTCGCGCCCGAGGATGAAGGCCTGCGCCAGTCCGTCGGGCGAGGGCTGCACGCAGTAGCTCAGGTTGAGCCCCCAGCGTGCGCCGTCGCCCAGCAACGCCTGGAAGCGCGGCGTGTCCTGCGGCGTGCTGATCAAGAGCACGTCGCGGATGCCGGCGAGCATCAAGGTGCTCAGCGGGTAGTAGACCATCGGCTTGTCGTACACCGGCAGCAGCTGCTTGCTCATCGCCAAGGTGGCGGGGTGCAGCCGGGTGCCGGAGCCGCCGGCGAGGATGATGCCTTTGCGTTGTGTCATGGGGTTCTGTTCGTGCGGCCGGTTCACTGCAAGACTTCTGCCAGCAGGCGCTCGACCCCGTGCTGCCACGGCGGCAAGACCAGGCCGAAGCTGTTGCGCAGGCGCGACGTGTCGAGCCGCGAGTTCAGCGGCCGGCGCGCGGGCGTGGGGAAGGCGCTGGTCGGCACGGCGTCGATCGCGTCCGGGGCGACCTTGATCGCCTGGCCGTGGCGGCGTGCCCAGTCGATGACGAAGCGGGCGTAGCCGTGCCAGCTGGTCTCGCCGGCGGCGACGGCGTGGTAGGTGCCGCAGACCTGCGGGCGGGCGAGCGCGGTGCGCAGCAGGTGGGCGGTGAGGTCGGCGAGCAGGTCGGCGCCGGTGGGCGCGCCGATCTGGTCGTCGATGACGCTCAGGCGCTCGCGCTCGGCGGCCAGGCGCAGCATGGTCTTGGCGAAGTTGCCGCCGCGGGCGGCATAGACCCAGCTGGTGCGCAGGATCAGGTGCTGGCAGCCGCTGGCGCGGATGGCTTCTTCGCCGTCGAGCTTGGTCTGGCCGTAGACGCTCAAGGGGCCGGTCGGGGCGTCTTCGCCGCGCGGGGTGCTGCCGCTGCCGTCGAAGACGTAGTCGGTGGAGTAGTGCACCAGCCAGGCGCGGTGCGCCGCGGCCCAGCGCGCGAGCACGCCGGGGGCTTCGGCGTTGATGCGGCGCACCAGATCGGGTTCGCTCTCGGCTTTGTCGACGGCGGTGTGGGCGGCGCTGTTGACGATGATGTCGGGCTGCACCGCGTCGAGGGTCTCGGCGAGCGATTCGGGCTGGCTGAAATCGGCCTTCAGCTCGAGGCTGTCGAAGTCGAGGGCGGTGAGCTCGCCCAGCAGCGGCAGCGCGCGTTGCAGTTCCCAGCCGACCTGGCCGTTCTTGCCCAGCAGCAGCAGCTTCATGCGGGGCTGCCGGCGTATTGTTGGTCGAGCCACTGGCGGTAGCCGCCGCTGCGCACGTCGTCGGTCCAGGCGCTGTTGTCGAGGTACCAGCGCACGGTCTTGTCGATGCCGCTGTCGAAGGTCTCGGCGGGCTGCCAGCCGATCTCGCGTTCGATCTTGCCGGGGTCGATGGCGTAGCGGCGGTCGTGGCCGGGGCGGTCCTTGACGAAGCTGATCAGGTCTTCGTAGCGGCCACCGGCGCGTGGGCGCAAGGCGTCGAGCTTGCGGCAGATGGTGGTGACGACGTCGAGGTTGCGCACTTCGTTCTTGCCGCCGACGTTGTAGGTCTCGCCCACCCGGCCGCGTTCGAGCACTTGGGCGATGGCTTCGCAGTGGTCGCGCACGTAGAGCCAGTCGCGCACGTTCAGGCCGTCGCCGTAGACCGGCAGCGGCCGGCCTTCGAGGGCGTGCAGGATCATCAGCGGGATCAGCTTCTCGGGGAAGTGGTAGGGGCCGTAGTTGTTGCTGCAGTTGGTAGTCAAGGTCGGCAGGCCGTAGGTGTGGTGGTAGGCGCGCACCAGGTGGTCGCTGCCGGCCTTGCTCGCCGAGTAGGGGCTGTTGGGGGCGTAGGCGGTGGTTTCGCAGAACGCCGGGTCGCTCTCGGAGAGCGAGCCGTAGACCTCGTCGGTGGAGACGTGCAGCAGGCGAAAGGCATCGCGCTCGGCGCCGCCGAGGGCGCTCCAGTACGCGCGGATGGCCTCCAGCAGCGTGAAGGTGCCGACCATGTTGGTCTGGATGAATTCGCCCGGGCCGTGGATCGAGCGGTCGACGTGGCTTTCGGCGGCAAAGTGCAGCACCGCGCGCGGGCGGTGTTCGCCGAGCAGCCGGCTCACCAAGGCGGCGTCGCAGATGTCGCCTTGCACCAGCTCGCACTGGCCGCTCTCCAGGAACGGGGCGATCGTGCGCGCGTTGCCGGCGTAGGTCAGCTTGTCCAGCACCACCACCGGCTCGCCCTGCTGCTCGAACCAGTGATGAACAAAATTGCCGCCGATGAAGCCGGCTCCGCCTGTGATAAGTAACATATTGTGACCGGAGTCTGGTGAGTAGGTAGTTTACCGAGGCTTCCCATGCCGCCCGAAAGGCCGGTGGCGGTCGCCCGGACCCAACGGCTCCCAGCGAGAGATAATCCGCGGGTGAGTATCCAAACCCCTGAAGACAACGAAGCCGCGCACATCCCAGCCCGCTTCGACACCCTTGAACTCGACGCCAAGCTCCTGCGGGCCGTCAGGGATCAAGGCTACGAAACAATGACGCCCATCCAGGCCAAGGCCATTCCGGTGGTGTTGGCTGGGCGCGACATGATGGGCGCTGCGCAGACCGGCACCGGCAAAACCGCGGCGTTTTCGCTTCCGTTGCTGCAACGGATGCTGAAACACGAAAACGCCAGCATGTCGCCGGCGCGCCACCCGGTGCGTGCGCTGTGCCTGGCGCCGACGCGCGAGCTGGCCGATCAGGTCGCCAACAACATCAAGGCCTACGCGAAACACACGCAGCTGCGTGTCGCCTGCGTGTTCGGCGGCATCGACATGAAGCCGCAGACGGCGGAGTTGAAAGCCGGCGTCGAGGTTCTGATCGCCACGCCTGGCCGCCTGCTGGATCACATCGAGGCCAAGAACTGCGTGCTGAACCAGGTCGAGTACGTGGTGCTCGACGAGGCCGACCGCATGCTCGATATCGGCTTCCTGCCCGATTTGCAGCGCATCCTGAACTACCTGCCCAAGCAGCGTCAGACCCTGTTGTTCTCGGCCACGTTTTCTCCCGAAATCAGGCGTTTGTCCCAGAGCTATCTGCAAGATCCGCTATTGGTCGAGGTGGCGCGGCCGAACGCCACGGCAACGAATGTCGAGCAGCGTTTCTATAGCGTTGCCGACGAGGACAAGCGCCGCGCGGTGCAGCAGTTGCTGAAGTCGCGTTCTCTGTCGCAGGCGATCATCTTTGTCAATTCCAAGCTGGGCGCGGCGCGGCTGGCGCGTTCCTTCGAGCGTGACGGGCTCAAGACTGCGGCCCTGCACGGCGACAAGTCGCAGGACGAGCGGCTCAAGGCGCTCGACGCGTTCAAGCGCGGCGAGGTGGACCTGCTCGTCGCGACCGATGTCGCGGCGCGCGGCCTCGACATCGCCGATCTGCCGGCCGTCTTCAATTTCGACGTGCCGTTCAACGCCGAGGACTACGTGCATCGCATCGGGCGTACCGGCCGTGCCGGGGCGTCCGGCTTGGCCGTGACCCTGGTCGCGCGCGACGACATCCGTCTCGTGAGCGACATCGAAAAGCTGATCAAGAAGAAGATCGAGATCGAGGCGCTCGAACTCGATGACGAACGGCCTCTTCGTCCGGTGCGGCCACGCCGCCAGTGGGACGACGAGGGCAGCACAGGCGAGCAGCCGGCTGCGGCGCGGCCGGCGTCCTACGTTCGCGCGCCGGCACCGCCGCGGGCGGCACCGCGCGACCCGTTCTTCGACAAGCCTTATGAACCGAGTATGGCCAGCGGCGAGTTGCCTGCCTGGGAAAATCGCAGCGCGCCGTCGGCGGCGGTCGCGCAACGCGGTTTCTCGCCCAACATCAAGCCGAAGAAAAAAGTCGCCGCCCTGCTTGGCGGCAAGGTGCCTGCCTGATCAGGCTGCCAGCAGCGAGAAGACGGCGGGTACGTTCGACGGCAGCGAGGCCGGTGATGCTTTCCATTGCGCGACGCTCGCGCTCCTCGTCCAGCCATCGGGGAGAGTCAGGCCGCAGCTGACCGCTATGCGCGTGGCGGCGCTTGCATGGTTGAGCAGGGCGCCCAGCAGCGCTTCATTGCGGTAGGGCGTCTCGATCATCAACTGGGTCTGACCGAGCCGGCGCGACAAGGCTTCCAGTTCCCTGATGCGGCTGCCGCGCGCCGCGTTGTCGATCGGCAAATATCCGACGAACGCGAAACTCTGGCCGTTCAGCCCGCTGGCCGCCAGCGCCAGCATCAACGAATTCGGGCCGGGCAGTGCCTCGACCGCGATGCCGGCCGCGTGGGCCGCGGCGACAAGATTGGCGCCCGGATCGGCGATCGCCGGCATGCCGGCTTCCGACATCAGCCCCAGATCGTGGCCCTGCAAGGCAGGCGCCAGCAGGGCCTGCCAATCGACGCCGGCCGAAGCCGCATGTTTGCCGCCCTTTTGGGGGCGCGGCAGCTCCGCGATCTGCAGCGACTGAAGTGCCGCGGTGAGCGGCTCGATGGCCTCGACTCGCTTCAGGAAGGCACGCCCCGTCTTGGCGTTCTCGACCACCCAGTGCGACAGCCGCGCCGCCGTCCGAATGACCGTCAGCGGCAACACCTCGCGCAGATCGGCGGGAGGCGCCTCGCCCACGACGCCGAAATCCAGCGGCGTCGGAACCAGGATCAGACGACCGACAGCCGGCATCACTGCAGCGCCAAGGGGTCGAAGCCCGCCTGCCTCAACAGCTCGCAAGTGCGGATCAGCGGCAGGCCGACCAGGGCCGTGGGATCGTCGGATTCGATGGCCTGCAGCAACGCGATGCCCATGCCTTCCGATTTCGCGCTGCCGGCGCAGTCATAAGGTCGCTCGGCTTGCAGATAGCGTTCGATCTCGCCGTCGCTCAGCCGGCGAAACCGGACCTTGACGGTGACGAGCGCGGCGGCTTCGAAGGCCGGCTCGTGGCGTGCGACGCAGACGGCGGTATGAAACAGCACCTCGCGCCCGCTCATCGCACGCAACTGCCCGACGGCTCTCGGATGATCCCCGGGCTTGCCGATCGCCTCGCCGTCGAGATCGGCGACCTGGTCGGAGCCGATCACCAGCGACGCAGGATGGCGTGTCGCGACGTCGCGCGCCTTTTCGGCTGCAAGCCGGCAGGCCAGCGCCACCGGTGCTTCGCCGGGCCGCGGCGTTTCGTCGACGCGCGGCGCGACGACTTCGAACGCAAGCTGCAGACGCGCGAGCAATTCGCGTCGGTAGCGCGATGTCGAGCCGAGGATCAGAGAGGCGAGCGGCGAAGCGTTCATGCGCTGATTTTCCCATCGGCATCGACATACACTGGCTTTCATCATGCGATCCCGTACTTCCGATCCTCGCCGTCTCGACGTCCAGGCGTTCGCCCGCGAATCGGGCAGCCTGGAAGGCACGTGGCCG
>Ga0105239_10001197_pt1 | contig 35483 bp, 39 predicted proteins | sample KBSC44metaG_FD_92761 | JGI IMG/M metagenome (GOLD analysis project Ga0105239, IMG submission 92761) | Corn rhizosphere microbial communities from Kellogg Biological Station, Michigan, USA - KBS C4-4 metaG | ecosystem: Host-associated > Plants > Roots > Rhizosphere > Soil | place: Michigan, USA... | reverse complement strand
TGCCTTGTGTCGTCTTGGCGGGGCCCCTGTCTATTGCCCGTTTTGTCTGTTGGTTGTTGGGTGTGGTGTTGGGTGGGGGGGGGGGTTTTTGGAGGGGGAGGGGGGGGGGGGGGGGGGGGGGGGGGGGGGGGGGCGCGAGCATGCCAGGACTGAGCCTGTTTTTTCCTAAGTTTGTAAATATTGTCGTAGTTCATGATTGCGGAAAGAGTTCCTCTGTGCTGGCGGCGATCGTGGCAAGGAACGCAAGCCGATCCAAATGCATGGCGTCGAGGTCGGGGGCCAGCCACGTTCGGGTGGCATTGACGCGAAGGAAAGTTTAGGACTTATTGTACCTAGATTGCCAGGATATGGGGAAAGGGTTTGCTGAGTGCACACATTCAGAGCGTCATCAACCAATTTCAATTGCTCCGGGAGCAAAGAAGGAACTTGTGGGTGGCTTGTCAGCTTTGGTGACTGCCCTGGTCGGTTATGACACAATTTGCATATGACGGAATGCCATGGCTTTGAATGTTGGATGATGGAGTATGGGAATTTGCTCATTGCTGATCACCAAAATCCTCAGTGTTGTACAAATGCCAGATACGAAACGGTGCGATTTTAGGAAAAAGCTCGACAGGCACACACCCACCTTCACGGAGACATTTTCCTGGGGGACTGTGGTGGTACTTGTAAGTAAGATCGCAGGGTGGGAATCGTAGGATTATTACTCCATGGGTTTGTCCCCTGCCGATCCCAGGTCGAAAGGGTCCTCCCTATAAGCCTCCTTCGTCATCGGTATCATTTTACATTTCGGAGCTGGTTTGTTCTGGAACACGCAGTGGTGAGAATGGTACCTCGTCTACTCCGTACCTGTGTTGCAAATCGGAGTTCCTCAACGATGATCTTTGCTTTGTTTTCGGGGGCTTGTAACCGACAGCACTTACCTTAGGCGGGAGGTATCCTTGGTCAAATGCCTCAGCACCCCGAAAGGCAAGTGTACTTCCGGCCTAAAACGCATCGATCGTCGATGAGGGCTGTGACTCACGGGATGGGTCATTGTAAGGCCACTGGTAGGGCACACTCGGCAATGAGGCGGCAAGCATGACAGCGAGGTTGGGTACAGTTGAGGCTGCGCATTGTCGCCTGGATGGTGGATGGTGCGACGGATATTACTCGTACTCCCTGGGTTGAACGAGACTCCGTAGCTCGGTTACGATCAGCGCAAGACTGGGCAGATAGAGAGTACGGTTGATGGTGGTGCGAGGCAGTGCGGCCCAAAGAACTCAAGGGAGTGTAGTCGATGCTCAAGGATTAGGGAAGAAACCGGCCGGAAAGAAGCATGTTGAATTGTTGTTACATTGTTGTGAGAGACGGTTGATATGGGATGAAACATTCAGAATGGAGTTTGGAGGCCTCCAAGGAGGCTTGGACGAGTACTCCGTATGTCAGGGCCCAAGGAGGTTCCATGTTCCCTACGCCCAGCTCTCTCGCATGCACTGAAATAGATGCTTCGCGAGGGACCGAGCGCCTCGCTTTTGGTTCTCGGGTGCAAAAGGGCACTGGCTGAGCAGGGAGCCTCGCACTGACGATGACCTCGGTGGCGAGCTCCCGACGGGGCGGTCTTCGCCATGCTCGAGAACGGGGGAACGGGTGGGTTACAGGTCCCTTGTCTTAGGGTGACGCTACCAAAGAGCCCCTGGTTGATAATACCTAACGAAGCCTGTACGAGTAATTCCCAGTCAGGCGTGAAGGAGTCCGGAGTGCTCCGACAAGACTCGAGAGGCGAGAGCTTGCCCTACACACGGTGTTATCTCTGTTTGAAGGATAGAAAACGTGACGAATAGCAGGCGTCTCGATTCGCTCGAATGGGATGTCTATTGAAGGACTATCAGCACATGCTAAATTGGTGCACTTACTATTGATTCCGAGCATGACCTTTGGGGACTGAGTACGGAGGACAGAAATCTGGATGGGATTGGGTGATGGCCAAGGGGGCCTCTAACCCCGGGACCTGATGGATCCTCCAGGCGCAGGTACGACTTCAATGTCTCCAGAGGGGTGAGTAGCATGATGTATTCGCCCCATCATTGCTGCCTCACAATGTTCCGAATGGGCCTCCTTCGACTCCCAGAGAGCGAGGGTCGAGGGGGTCTCCCGCCAGCGGGGCTCATGCATCACTTCCGCGCTTCGGGGAAAGCCTGGAAGAGATGCTGCCGGTAAGTAGATCGAGCCTTTAGCGGCAGCAAAGTCCAGGCCAGCTAAACCCACCATGGAGATACATGATGAGAGCCCGGGTCTTTGGGCGCAGCTGGGCGCAGTTGGGGCTCGTGGTGACAAGGTTGAGCAGGGGAGGTGACCAAGAACGCCCGAGCGTCCCTTTGACTTTGTGTTGGCCTGGATGGACCTGGATGGACCAACCCCAAGGAGTCAGGGACGCACCAAGCACCATGGTGGACCCATGGGACGATCGTCGTGTCGAGCAGGGATGTCGAAAAGAGGGTCGACGACATCTCGACCTTTGCACCGTCGTTACCTGACTAACTGGCTAACGGGGGCACCGCTCGAGCCACTCGAGCCTTAGCATGTCCCAGCCAACCGGTTAGGCTCGAAGCTATCTCAACAGACTGACCAGGTGAGAGGTTAGACGTCCGCTTCATCATCCACCACTGCCAGCGCTACGAAGACCCGTCCTCCCTACCCGTGCATCCTTTGCATCCAGTGCACCCGCTACGAGGACGAGTGCCCCCGGGGACAAGACCCATTGTTTTCCATCGGTGATCGAGATTTGTCCTATTCCTTCTCTTCCATCCTGTCTCTTGTTGACAAGCGCCTCGACTAAACCACACCCGAGAGATGGGCTAAACCCGTCTTATCAAAATCGAATGCAGGGCTAACACGTAGCGGTGCAAGTTGCAGACCAGCGCGAGGGCAAGCGAAGAGTTTTTTCCCCTTCACCTTTCGTCCAAAAAAAAAGAGAGAGGTCGCACAAAATGAACCTTGCACATACATACCTTGGGTTGCCGGTTGACGACCCTTCTACGGAGTACCAAGACCCAGCGTGGTAGACCCATGGCCCATCACGACTGATCAGTCAATCAAGTCCCTCTTTCGTACTGGTCTCAAGAGGCTCCATCCTTTGTTACTCGTTGCTTCCGTAGCAGTTTAGAACTCGAAGCTGCCCAGCTTCAATATATATCAGGTGCCCCACTTCAGGCCATTTGAAGTTGAAGGTCGAACGCAGCCAACCGTCCTCTCTAATTATCGCCATTGCTATCTCAGGTCGAGCCTGAAAACCCGCAAAGCCAACGACATCCAACAACCTCATTGCCACCAATTTTTGACGTCTCACTCTTTCCCGCCTTTCCCTTCGCCTCACCCGTCAGGTTGAAGGAAAACCACGTCTCCCAGCTTTGGTGGATCCACGAGCAATACGAACAGCTGAACTAGCCTTGCTATCACTCTACCACTCACGGCCTCAACCACCAACCAAACCACCATACGGCAGGACCGTGACTCTTAACTCGACTGTCTCGCCATCTCACGGGCCCCGCCGCCTCTTCTGCATCGAAAGCTCACTTACGAGACTGACCACGACGATTGCCATTGCCATTGCCATGGCCATCTGAGAAAGGGACTTAACTACTGCCCGAATCTCCCGTTCTGCTGGTCGCGTGCACACGCCAGTCGTCAACTCAACTTGACTCACGTCAGGTCGGACTAAAAACGTAGCGAACCGTCCTTCACCCGCACGCCAAACTCGCACCACACAAAACTCCAGAAACGACCTCTCCAGAACGCTGGGAATTTTCTTAAATCATTAGATCTGACCACTCTCCCCCGCCACTCCCTCCCCCCCGGGAAAGGAAAGACCTTCCCTTCCCCGTCATCGAACAAACCCTCAACCTCTCCCAAAGCTTCACTCTCTAAGCTGGGTATTTCTCTAGCTAGGTACCTAGCAAGGCTCACCTCACCTCACTTCACTTCACCTCACTCACCCTTGCACTTCCTTTGGTGGCAATCATCTGAGATGTAGGCTGGCGCGGCGAGGTCATCACGGACTAATTATTTCCCCGGGCCCGTCTCTACGACGACAAACTTCAAGCCTCTCTCAGCTCCATTATTCGGATTCCCGCGTGTGTGCTTTGCGCTTGAACGCCGACGCAGAAGCGTAGGGCAAGCAGGAAGGAAGGAAGGTTGTGGGGGAAGGGCAGGGAGCGTGCACCTGCACGGAATTCCGAGAAGTTGCTTGTGGTTGTCGAAACGAAGGAAAGAAAATGAGTGCCCAGCCGAGGTAGGCATCAATTCCCATCTGCACATTTGATGATCCTCCCATTCCGATTCACGTGCGGACCTGAGATGGCGGAGGGGAAGGATGCGCCATCTCGATTATGCTGCTACACTCTATGGCGGGGAGAAACCCCCAAAAATACAAAAAAAAAGAAATCATGTGCTGACCAGTGCGACTTCGTGTCTTCTAGGAGAGAGTACCACATTGTCGTGCTCGGCGCCGGTACGTACCATATCCTACTCGTGTACTTTCACTCCCGACACATCTTGTCTTGTCTACAACCCCACCCCCCTCTACCACACCGTTTTCTCCCAAGTCTTGGTGAATCGGGGAATCCTTTCAAACTAACATGTGGGCTTCACGACAGGCGGGGTTGGCAAAAGCTGTCTCACAGCCCAGTTCGTGCAAAATGTCTGGATCGAAAGCTACGACCCGACCATCGAAGATTCCTACCGGAAACCCGTCAATGTGGATGGCCGACAGATCATGCTGGAAATGTGAGTCTTTTCTTGCTCTAAACTCCTTCCTGTCTACGCTCTGCTTCCTGTTTCTGCCCAACCCGAAGCCAAAAAACTCTCCGAAAATCTTTCTAGCCCAGCGCCAGCGATGCTGAACATCCGTCACCCGACCATTTTCTTTGTCCTCTCCTCTCTGACCCTTTTCCAGACTCGACACGGCGGGCACGGAGCAGTTCACCGCGATGCGTGAGCTGTACATGAAGCAGGGACAGGGCTTTCTCCTTGTATTCTCCATCTGCAACATGAATTCTTTCTACGAACTAGCAGAGCTGCGCGAGCAGATCATCCGAATCAAAGACGACGAAGACATCCCGCTAGTCGTGGTGGGCAACAAATCCGACATGGAAGACGAGCGCGCCGTACCCCGGGCCAGAGCCTTCCAGCTCGCGCAGCAGTGGGGCCAGAAGCCTTACTACGAGACCTCGGCCAGACGGCGGACTAACGTGGACGAGGTCTTCCTCAACCTCAGTGCGCAGATGATACAAAAGGATGCCAGCCACAGTGGTCACGGTTATGACCAGCAACTAACATCTCGGCGGAGAGACCGACCGAACAGGCAGGATCGCCGCGGCAGGAGGTCCCGAAATCGCGATCGTTGTGTCATCTTGTGATTACGTGTTTAAACCAAGGCAGTGTTATTATCTTTTTTCCACAGTAGAAAAGGTTAGCATCAGTGCATGCGTGGGGCTTGGAATACGTTTGAGGGCAAAACAAACATGGGGCAAATTTGTTCGATAAAGAAGCATCCACATGGCGTTGTACAACCTAGAATGGGAACCGAAAACAGGCCACGCGAGTGAAAGGGGGCGGTCCCACCCCTTAGGTAGAGGATCATGGAAAGAGAGGCAATGGAAGGCTAGATAGAACACTTACCGACTCGCGTCGCTAATGGACAGGGAAGCCAAAAGAGCAGACCAGATGAGTTCCACGCAATCCCCTTTGTCGCCTGCTTGTCCTTTTGATGCCTGGCTCATGCGTAGCATGTAGTAATAGGAATCCTGTTTTCGCCTTCCGGACCTTGCATCCCTTTCGCCTGCCGAAAAGTCCTCGAGTGGCGAACCAATAGAATCTGCTGGACGTCCTCGATCAAGTTGCAGGCCAGTAACGGAACAGTAACCAATGAGGACATATACATTGGAACTTCCATTTACATCCTAAAGACACCGAACTTGGTGCTCGTGTCCTCGGACCGCCCGCCCAACGCAGCCTTGAGGCCGAGGCCAAGCATGTGCCTCGTCTGGGCAGGTGGAATAATTCCATCATCCCACAGTCTCGCGGACGAGAAGGCGGCGTCACTCTCGCGCTCGATGCGATCTCGCAGTTCGGGATCTACTGATTTGCCCACAGTCTCCATGACGGCGGTCAGTTGGTCAGCACCCATGACACCAATTTTGGCGTTGGGCCACATCCACAGGAACCGTGGTGAGTAAGCGCGGCCGCACATGCCGTAATTACCCGCGCCGGCGCTAGAGCCGACGACAACAGTGAATTTGGGTACGTTGGCGCACGCGACGGCAGTAACGAGCTTCGCGCCGTTCTTTGCAATGCCTCCCTTCTCCGCGTCGGCGCCAACCATGAATCCCGAGATGTTCTGCAGGAAGACCAGTGGGATGTTGCGCTGGCAGCAAAGTTCAATGAAGTGAGCACCCTTGAGCGAGGACTCGGAGAAGAGGATGCCGTTGTTGGCGATGATGCCGATTTGGTGACCGTAGATTTTGGCGAACCCGGTCAAAAGGGTGGTTCCATAATCTTTCTTGAATTCGGCAAATTCGCTGCCGTCGACGATACGGGCAATAATCTCGTGCATTGGGATTTGCTTGCGAAGATTGGTGCCGACAATGCCAGCCAGTTCATCTACATCGTATAGCGGTTCCTGGACCTCGTATGGAGCAGGCTGTTCAGTTGGATAGTTCAGGTTAGCCACGGACCTCCTTGCGAGGACGAGAGCGTGTGCATCGTCCACAGCGAGATAGTCGGTGACACCAGATATGGAGCTGTGTAACTCTCCACCCCCGAGATCTTCCGCGGAGACGACTTCTCCTGTTGCAGCTTTGACCAAGGGCGGTCCAGCAAGGAAGATGGTCCCTTGTTTCTGGACGATGATGGACTCGTCACACATGGCCGGGACGTATGCACCTCCGGCGGTGCAAGGGCCCATGACAACCGCAATTTGCGGGATTCCCTGACTGCTCATTCTTGCCTGATTGAAGAAAATACGACCGAAATGGTCTCGGTCGGGAAAGACGTCTTTTTGATTTGGCAAGTTCGCACCGCCTGAATCAACGAGATAGATGCAGGGTAGTCTGTTCTGTTGGGCAATCTCCTGAGCTCGCAGATGCTTCTTGATGGTCATGGGATAGTATGTTCCTCCCTTGACTGTGGCATCGTTTGCCACGATCATACATGTCACACTTTCGACGGTTCCAATGCCTGTAATGATACCAGCTGCGGCAATATCGTCCTCGTACATTTCGTGGGCGGCCAAAGGAGATAGCTCGAGGAATTGGCTGCCTGGATCTATCAGGGCTGTGACGCGATCTCTTGCGAGCATCTTTCCTCTTTCCACATGTTTGTCTCGAGCTTTTTGAGGGCCTCCCTTCTGTATTTTCTGGTGGAGGTCGGCATATTTGGTCATGATCTGCGCTAACTGAGCTGAATTGTCCTTGAAGTCCTGACTGGACTTGTCGACCGCAGTGGGGAGGACGGAAATGGCTTGAGCATGTCGAGGATGGGTGAATGTGGCCACTGAGCGTGAGCACACACGCCGGCATAGGGGAACCTTAGGTATGCTTGACGACCGTAGTGGTTGCTCTCTGAGTGTTCGCCCTAGAGTGCGCAACAGAGCATTGGTGGGTGCGCAGGGGGACGCCATAGTTGGGACTTGATCCTTACTCTTGCAATGTGCTGTCTCTTTGAGCGAGTTCCAGCGGGCTTTGGAGAAAGAGTATAAGTTCTGAAGTTCACCAGTTGGTCGCCAGTGTGCAAGAAAATAGCATTCCAATTGTACCTTGATGGACGAGAGTGATGCCTCCCACACCGTCGATAACCGAGGACAAGGACGGGGAGTCGCTGGTTACGGCGAAGCATTGGGCTAGTTTTGCATGCCATCGCGGTCGCTCTTGCCTTTTGTTCACGGTCCGCTCCCGGGCTCCTTCCCCAACTGCACTGGGCTGGGGTGCTTAGGGGGGGGGGCTCATGCCTGAGGTAACCACCACATGGCGTCATCGGCCCCTATCTCGATCGCTCTACCACATCCATCGTAAAAAGCAGCTTCCAAGGTGCTTTCCCTTCTTGAATAGTAATCTATCTATGTCTGCTGACTGTGTCAATGACAGTCAGGTCTGCTGGCAGCAAGGTCGCCTACCACACAACAATGATAACTTGATACAGGGCAGGGTTCTACTGGCACGAGCATCTTGTGCCGAAACCTGCCCCGCCATGGAAAACAAGTGCCATTTGCCGTTATGGGATGACCCTGAACGAGATGCTTTTCCTCTCTCGCAGTCCCATCTCAAGTTCGCCAGGCCCTACTATCTAACTCATACTCGCTCATAGGAGAATCTCTGATCAGAGTGCTTACTATTAGCAAGATATATAGATCCACTTTCTGCGAGGACAGACTCAGGCTGAATCCTCAACTGCAGACTCGGCAGTCTGTCATGTCGAACTAACCCACATTCGCATTTCGCACTCTATCGGAAATAAGAAGCTCGGTAACGAAACGCGGCCGCGCTGCTCCAAGGAATGTCAAACCATCCAATGGGCGATTTTGCTGAAGGCTCAAGCTTGGCCGACGCCGATCGGAGCAGCTTGGGAGAGGTATCGGATAGCTGGCAGGCCCGCCGCAAGGAGAACAACATTGCGATGTGGCGAATCAACTCCGAGCTCACTCCTAAAAGTGGCTCGTTCACCTGCAGACGTCCCACGTTTTAGTCTCATTACTGTTTGTTGCTCCGGCCCCGACTTCATCACTGACCAGCGAGCACTTACGAGTAACACGAAACCTGTGACGGTCCGAAGTTGTGAGTTGATTACCAGGAGATACCGACGCCCAGAAACCGAACATTATAAACATCCTCGCAGGTCCCGCTGTGTCTACTTCTTCATTCTCATTCTATAAACTTCGGATTCAAGCTTCGGAATTCCGCTCGTGACCCCTACCCCTCCTTTGAACGACGCATTGCCAGACCAGTTCAACGCACACTATGGCGCCAGTAACAGAAATCGTCTATCTACCTCTACCAGAGGGCAAAGATCCAGCAGATCCGGCCACTGGTCTCAGGCCCGTCCTCGACAAATCGTTTGCAACCATCTTGTCGCAACCTGGCGCGCAACGCCTTTTCTACGGCCAACAAAAGGAAAATCCCTCCATAGCGACTCTTTTCATTGACTGGGACTCCGTCGAAGATCATAACAAATTCATGGCAGCCGAGTAAGTACATCTACGATATTGCGAACAGGTGAACAGAACGAGCACGAGACTAACCTGATACTCCCTCCCCCCTCGCTAGCATCTACAAACCATTTTTGGAAGAAGTCCTCAGCCTTACTGCTGGCCCACCATCCCTACACCATGTACAATTTGATGTACACCCGCCGTCTGACGGGCTCAAACTCGGCGGTACCACCGAGTGTCTCAATATCTACTTCCCAGCAGATTACTCCGCCGAAGACAAAGCAACCTTCACCTCAAACATCACCAAGTTTATAGATATTGTCAAGGCGACTACTCCAGATGTAAAGGCCGCGGTAGGAGGCTGGGGTGTCGAAGAGGTCGATATCCCTGGTTCTGACCAAAAGGGAACTGTCTACACTGCGCTGGCTGCGTGGACCAGTGTCCAGAAACATCTCGAATATCGTGAGACTTCAGATTTCAAGGACAATATTCATCTACTGAGAGGCGCCAAGGACGTCAGGGGTGTCAAGGTATTCCATGTTTCAACCGAGGAGGTGTTGAAGAAATAGAGGAGGGGTTGACGGATAATCAATCAGGTTATATGCAGCCATTATTGAGTCAATCGAACTCCTTTGTATTGCTACATGCAGATAGCCTTTCTCAGTGGCCATCAAGGAGAAAGCAACGGCTGCTAATCTCCTGGGACGCTCGGTAGATGGCGCTCACTGTCGAGACACTGGGACCTGTACTTTGTGACAGAAATTCTGCAACAGGACCCAATAGAACACTCCTCACTCAACTCTTTCTCACAATTCAAGAAGCTGAAAAAGGCTCCCTTTCCTCCACATGCAAAACACCCTCCGTTCCAAACCATGAGTGCAGCCAAAATCATCTTAGAAAATGGCGCTGTGACACCAACCTGGATATCCTATCTGATGTCAGTGACGCCTCAGATGCCTCGCTCATCAGCGTCCATACATGGTTCCTTGTCGTCGTCATGACCACCAATTCTCGTGGCTCACTCGCTGGCAAAGCCACGCCCATTGGGATCGACCTCACTTCTGTACAAGTCGCTCGTCTCAGACTTCAACGGCTCAGCTTGGACCTCTCCCTGACATCCATTCCTTCCCAACCTCGCCTCAAGCTTCCGTCTCTCCCGCCCAGCAACAAACTCGCGATACTCATCGCTATCTAAATTCGCCTCCCGCAGGAGCTCCGCCATTCTCGACAACTCCAACTCAAGCCCCTGCATCTTCTTCTCATTGACGCTCGCCTCGACCTTCAACACCTCAATTTCAATCATCAGCGCATGGATGTCCGTCGAAGCGTGCTGGACCGCCGCATTGAGATTCTGGACCGCCGGGTACGAGAACTGCGTCGCCCACAGGGGATTATTGGCCGGATCCATGTTTATGTTTCGCTGTGTCATGCTGCCCGCGAGGACGTAGCGGGGAGGGATGAGGTCGTCGGGCACGATTTGGTTCGGGTGTGGTGGTTGGTACGAGGGGATCAGCAGGTCAGCGAGGTTCTGGCTGCTGGGGGAAACGAGGCGCCATTCGTTGTGCCCGACTTGCACGAGGCGTCGATGGCTGTCGCCCGCGAATTCGGAGGAGCTGAAGGACGCCCATGCTCGATCGTCGGAGGTGCGGACGCTCTCTGTAGTTGGTTGGAATATTGGTCGGGGAGTTGTGCCTCCGGACGTATCTGGGATCGCTCCAGTGATTTGAGCCTGGACGACTTCCCAGTTCATGGAAGCGTTGCGAACAAGGGTGCCGCGAAGCTGTCTGTCGCGATAGGAATCGGTGCTGGATGGAATAGACGACCAGGAGGACATGCGAGCGTGCTTCGTGTTGGCTTGCATATTTCGGTATTCTTCTGGCTTATTTAGCTCAGTGGAGCCCGCCTTTTTGAAGAAGCCTGCCTCTCCTGCTTTGGGAACACTCGGCTTAGGCTGATGGCGGTAAACTTCGGTGTTCGGTTGAGTAGTGGGTAACTTGCCACGAGAGAAAGCGTTGCCGGCACGTCGTGGTCTCAATGTATCGTCCCCGCCTGGGCGAGTCGAAATAGGGAGATGATTTGCATCCATGGGAGTGAGCTCGGAGTTGATTCGCCACATCGCAATGTTGTTCTCCTTGCGGTGGTCCTGCCAGCTATCCGATACCTCTCCCAAGCTGCTCCGATCGGTGTCTGCCAAGCTTGAGCCTTGCGTCATGTTGCTCGTCACATATTGAAGGATGGACCTGGCAACCGTCGGTCGACGCCGGAGTGGTTTTAACGACGGCGGGGGTCGACCAGTCGGCTCATCGTAACTGTAATCGCTGCTCTCATCGTCGTCGTCGTCGTGGTCGCCATCTTGCACGATCTGGAAGCGACGTGAGGCTTCAGACGCTAGAGATGACTCTGTGTTCTCACGTCGGAACACCTGTGAAGCCTTGCGGCCAACGGCAGAGAGGGATGGAGCCATGAGTACTGTTGCTATCGTGCACTTCAGTAATTATCCCAATTTCAGTCAGTTGGGCTTTCACTCACTCAATGGATTGTAGATCGACGCGGTGGGGCTGTTGATATGGTCAAAGACTTCAATGTTCTGATTTCACAACAGTCTTTGTTCATATGCAGGATGGGAAGGGGTAGCGATTGTATAGAGAGAAACATGCACAATCGTCGTCTCTTTGAAAGGCGCCAAATCATAACAACCAGCAGGCAGTGTCATAGGAAACGCTGTCCAGGCGTCGTGTCGCGTTCATCCCAAGGGCGGCGCCACGGTAACGCTACCATCGCTGCCTGACCAAACAATAGTCGGCGCGGCGAGCGTGAATAGTGTATTCATCGCAGAACAATACCATGAATAGCCAGCCATTCACCAATGCCATAGGCTGAGTAGGGAGGCTGTCTGGGAATCACAGGCCGAAATCATGACATGCCAGCTCCTGCACACGACCAGCCTGGTGGCCATCACATGATGATCAGTGCATATTTGTAGGCTCCGATAACGTCGTCACTTTGGAGTACGACATGCCATCTCCAAGCGACTCGTGGATTGCTTGCTCTGTTGGATGGGATACATGCCCGATTATCAACGTAGCACAATCAGGATTCATTGTTCTTTTTTGGCACTCTATGCACAATGAGGTCGAATGCGGCGGAGGACCCAAATCTTCCAAGAAGTCAGTGCGCACTTACTTTTTTTTTTTCAAATTCAGGCATTGGATGCTAGAAATCTATCACGGCAATCTTTGGAATGATTTGTGCAAAGTGGAATTCTGATGCACTTTGGCGACTGATAGATGGATTGGCGTCAATAATGACAGGTGGTAAGGCTACCTTGCTCACAAGGCCAGTCCCAGACTTCTAGCATCGGGTAACGCTAGCGTCAGCTATTAGTACCACTAGCGCTCTATCTCATGCGCTAGCCATCTTTGTATTAGCGTCATGCCGCTGCTTCAAATTGGAAGCGGGCAAACAGACAAATGGGAGTTCCGAAAACCACAAAAGCACAAACTCCACGAAACAACGTTCCTTCGAAGTTTGCCCATCCATCCATCCATTCATCCTCTTTCCAACGACCCTATTCCTCACTCGCCATACTCTGTACCTATCCTACATACCCCCTTCCAGACGTCACATTTCACGCTCTATCCCTTCTTTGCCCCAGGTTCAAGTTTTCACGGCTGGCTACATCATTGACGACTTTTCCCCCTCCCCCCCAAACAACAACGAACGACCTTCACGACGCCCACCCACACACTACAACTGTTAATGAAATCCATGTCTACTGTGAATAATTGTTTTTTGGCCTAATTATCTCCCCATCACTCGCACCCCGCCGCCACTAGTGTTAGAAACCGTTTCTCTTCTTTTTATTTCATTTGGAGAATTCAACCCCCCACGGGCTTAATCCATCGTTTCTTCTCTCTTCTTCACGATATCATCTTTACACGGCGACCTCACCAACCTATCTGACACCAGAGCCTTGCGCGAGAAGCAGACATGTCTGGAGGTGAGTGCGCGATGGGGGCCAGCACCTCTCGCCGCCGTCCGTATTGTCCTGACTAAGCACTGACTTTCATTTAAGAAACCCCGAGGATCGTCCCGCTGACCTGCCATGGTCACTCAAGGCCTATCACGCACTTGAGCTTTTCTTCGATTGTTGACGATGACCAATACTATCTCATCTCTGCTTGCAAAGGTCTGTTTATTATAGATTTGCCAGTTCTTTGCTCTTTTTACTAAGCCATATCAGACAACAATCCCATGCTGCGCGATGGCACAACTGGAGATTGGTAAGTTCCCAAAATCAAATCAATCCTTTTTCAATCGAACTCTACTAAATATCAACCAGGATTGGAACCTTCATTGGACACAAAGGAGCTGTGTGGTCCTCGCGACTGTCGGCAGATGCCAAGATCGCAGCCACTGGATCGGCAGATTTTACAGCGTGAGTCTAGATCCAGTTCCCCAACCATCCCCGATCTCTGCCAAAATAAAAACCAGCTTAACTAACAGCCCAACCACAGGAGAATCTGGGACCCGCAGACCGGCGAATGTCTACACATCCTGTCGCACAACCACATAGTCCGCTCCGTCGCGTTTCCCGTGCAAGCCAACCCGCAATGCGTTGTCACCGGGGCTCAGGACAAGAAGCTGAAGATCTTCGACCTGACCCGTGGCGGAAGCGCAGCCAGTCCCGCTCAACAGTCTAACGGCAATGGTAATGGAAGTTCAGCTGTGACGCCCAGCACGACCGCCGAGGGCCACGAGATCGGCGTGGGCGAGCACAACGGCAGCATCAAATCGATCGTGTGGAACGTCGACTACAACATCCTGACAACGGCATGCGACGACAAGACCATCCGCTGGTGGGACCTGCGCACCCAGCGCACAGTCGCCAGCTTCAAAACCGAACGCGACATCACCTCGTGCGAGCTCTCCACCACCAGAGTCGACGACACCGACCCGGGAATCCTCAGTGTCGCGGCCGGCAATACTTGTTTCTTCTTCGATGCGGGCCGACCCGGCGAGATGATCAAGAAGGTCAACTTTGACCATGATGTAGCAAGTGTCGCCATCAATTCGCAGTCTGGGCGCTTCGTCACTGGCGGAGGTAAGGACACTTGGGTCCGCGTGTGGGATTTTGCTCAGGAGAAAGAACTCGGTACGTCGCCCCCCTCTGCGTTAAGAAGTGTGTTTTGCGGCGAAGAAGACTTGCGTGATTGATTGACCGACTGACTGACTGACGGTGTGGGAGCAGAGGTTTTGAAAGGTCACCACGGCCCTATCTGGTCCACGATGTTCTCCCCGGACGGCAAGCTTTACGCCACTGGAAGCGAAGACGGTACCATCAAGCTGTGGAAGGCATGCAAGGAGCCCTACGGTCTCTGGCGGTGAACTGTGCCATCATCCAACGCCTAGCTTTATTTCTACATCCGAGAAGGGCAAAGGTCATTATCAGCCTTGCTTACAAAGCTTTGGTTGACAGCCCTTAGCACTTTCCCAGTTGAGACTTTCGTTTGCAGGTCTCGTCCTCTATGTAAGCCGACGAATATTGTCGACATCCGCAAGTGTGAGGTTGAAAGTCCCGCACTCACCTGCCAGAGATGCAGAAAGCATTCGAGACTGGCGCAGCGGGTTATGAGGGTTGGACAATCCATTCCTCTGGGCACAAGGGTGGCATATGGCATGCCTTAGGGGTGCAAAGGCGTGATTCAAGGTTGGAGTCATATACCCAAGATACGGTCACAATTGACATGTGACGATCTTTTCAATAGATCAGGGTAGGCGATTTTCTCACACAACGTTCAGTCTAAAACTAGCAAGCTAGAACCGCCGCCCCAGGCCTACTGAAGGGCCACACGGAGCTACCACTCCGACGACCATGAGTGGCGCTCCTTATCCCGATTGTAATTCCATTTGAAATCCCTTAAAATGTGAAGTCAATGGGCACGGCTCTCGAGCTCGTACCCTTAGGTGCACAATACTAGCATGGGGCATATGCGTTTTCCTGTAACATTTTCTTCGTTTCACCCAAAGATCTCGCCAAGCTGCCCGTACGGCGGCTGAGTGTGCCTGACAGCGTCTGAGAGCACATGGTGACTAGTTAACGTTGACACCGCCCCTGTTTGCTGGAGTGCCTGTATATCTATATCCTGACCACCTTCACAGCTTGATGCACTGCTGCTAGGACTTTCAATACCGAACCCTGACAGCATTACCCCTTGTAGCTGGGAGTGGAGATCTTCAGAGAGCATCGCAATCATCATCATATACATGGCTGCTGTTGAAAAGGGAACGAAAGATGTCCTGTTCACGGTTGCTCTTGGTTTGGCATCATCGTCTGTCCCCGGAAGGGCTGTATGAGCCTATTTGTAGGTGGGGGAGCTTAATCGAAGAGTTTTCATCAAGCGCCTATTTGGTTCGGCCTGCAGACAGGTCTGAATATTTTCAAACACCGATAGATGAAGATCGACTATCCGGCAATAGCAGGACAGTACCAGCAGCACTGTCGCGGCGTCTAGGGAAAGCCGTTTGGGCAGGACCTCCTTATTGATGTCTGAAGATCTGGCATGCAGCCTCCAGGTAGTTTTGGGGATCGAATCCTTTTGTTAGCGTGAACATCTCTTTAATGATCTACACCTTCGCTGCATGAGTGGGCTTCACGCCGTGAACCCTTCTGGCCGTGGTGCCAACGCTGGAGTGTCTGCATTCGCTGCTGGGGCGTATGAAGGTAGCTTGGAAGCGTGTTCGATCAAGGCCGTGTTCAGAACTCCGAGCTCACGGATCGCCTGTTCATACCCAACTTTGCTGGTTTGACATCCTTGGTTTACATCATCAGAGGTGCATTCCATGACCATCTCCTCAAGTGTCGGTAGAAATGTGTCATTAAAGTCGGTGTTGTTTTGGGGGTCATAGATGATGTCTGCACTGTAGCTGCTGTTGTATAAAGTAGGCAACCCTTGGCCTAGAAGTGCTCCTCTGCTCATGAGATTTATGGGATGGGCAGTTTGTAGATCTATTATCTAAGAGGTCAGCCTCCTCAGATGAGACAGAGTGTACAAGCATCATCGGGGAAGACCAACGTTCCATGCTCCAACGAGCAGGAGAATGGAAGGGTGAGATAACGGACCTGGTGGATAGAGGTTGGAGGCCTGTAGATTCGCAGTCTCTGTAGCAAGTGGTCGGCACAGCAAGAGCGACGAGGCTCCCCGTTGGACAAGGTGAAGTGGCTGCCTGTTGCAACGGAACTCAAGGAAGGAGCCACATGATGGTCCGCAACTGCTTCACCTCCAGCGCCCTTAGAGTCAACTTGAATACGTTTCGCTTGTCACCGGGGCTCCTTTGGAGAATGGAAGTTCAATAATGAGTCGTTTGCTTCGGATTGCCCAACTGGGGGTGCGTAGAGATGATCAAGCTGGGCAGGCAAGGCTGAAAGATGTCTACCTCCCAGGAGCTGAGCACCGACAAATTGGAAACTAGCACGGCATCTACGAGTCAGGGTGTCATTGACAACAACTTAGTGAATGACTCTGTGGTTGAAAAAGAGGAGGCAGGACAGAAACAGATCACGGATCACAGAGGATGGCGATTCTGGGGCAGCTTTGTAGCTCTATCGATTTCTTCGCTCATGTCGGCGTTCGAGGCCACTGGTAAGAGCGCTCCCCACTGAGTCCGCGTATCCCAGATTGACGTCTTGACCAGCTGTGTCGACCGCAATGAGTACAATTGTCCATGAGCTCAATATTGGGTCGAGTTATCCATGGGCCATCAATTCGTTGCTCCTGACAAGCACATGCTTTCAACCGACTTGGGGTCAGCTTGCGGAGCTGTTTGGGAGACGGTGGATAACAATGCTATCGGTGGCCATATTTGCGCTAGGTAGTGGTACCAGTGGAGCCGCTACCAATGAGGGCACATTCCTACTCGGTCGAGCGCTTCAGGGAACTGGTGGAGGCGGTATCAACATGTTGATTGACTTGATCATCTGCGATTTGGTCCCTCTCCGCGAACGACCGCGATTCATAAGCATTGTGAACGCCGTGTTTGCCATTGGTAAGTCCGCTCATCTATCGCTAGAGTACTTTCGCACTAACCTTTGAGCGGTATAGGAACTTCAGTAGGCCTATTTGTCGGTGGTGTTTTAGCACAGCATCATTGGCGATGGGTCTTTTACATCAAGTTCCCAATTCGGGGTGCTTCACTAGGGTTCCTTTTCATATTCCAAACGTCAAGAGTACAAAGCAGACGCTCTCAGAAACCTTCAGACGATTTGACTTCATCGGAAGTTTTCTCTCTATATCGTCGACTGTGGCAATCCTGTTTGCATTGACAACCGCTGGGGCGGTATATCCGTGGTCATCATGGAGGATAATCGTGCCTTTGGTCCTCGGCCTGGTGGGTCTTTCTGCCTTTCATTTTTATGAAGCAACAGGTTTTCCCGTTGAACAACTTATACCACCTCATCTCCTTAGTAACCGGACTTCGGCGATCGCGTTCCTCTCAACCTTTATACATGCTACAATCTTTGTCTGGATCGTTTATTTCCTGCCGGTATATTTCCAGGCCGTCTTGCTATCCTCCCCGACCCGGGATGGTGTCCAGCTGTTACAAACAGCGACAGCGATGATCCCTTTTGCCATAGTTGTGGCAGTTGTGGTTGAGAAGACAGACAAATGCAAACCCGCTCATTTTGCGGGCCTTGGGCTCATGGCTGTTGGGACTGGACTCTTGGCACTACTGAAAGAGAATGCTTCAACTGGCTTGTGGGTAGGCCTGCAGTTGATCGCCACGGCTGGGTTGGCTGCCCTTGTGCCAGCCTTGCTTCCAGCTGTGCAGGCAGGGTTGACAGATGCCGACAACGCCTCGTCGACAGCAACATGGGCATGTAACCGATCCTTGGGCGCTGTCTGGGGTGTGACCATTCCCACAGCGATATTCAAAAACCAAGTGTCCCAACACGTCAATGAGATCACTGATCCTCAAGTGTGAGAAGTGTTCTCTGGCGGGAATGCCTATGAACACGGCAATAAGGCGTTTATCACTTCGCTGGAGCCCTCTAGCCAAAGGCAAGTTGCCCATGTGTTCGTTCAGAGCCTGAAGATTGTGTGGATTATTGGAATGGCACTCTGCGTTGCTACCTTCTTGCTCATCTTCTTTGAGAAGTCCATTGAGATGAGAAAGGAATTGGACTCCAGGTTTGGCTTGGAGGAGCGGTCAAATGCAAAGAGTCTGGAAGGAGAGAAGGTCAAGGCAATTGACATGGCAAGTGGGACTGTTTGAGGGTTGGAATAGCTTCAATGTCATGTCGGTTCCTAGGTAGTTAGAATAGGGGGCGGCTCGATACTATGGATTACGTTAAGGGTGATGTGGCCTGTGAATGTCGATGGCCTAAACTCATATGAATGATTCCGGTGTCTTGAGTGAAGGGAGGCTGATTAATACTGACCTGAAGGTTTCCACCGGTGTCCACGAGATGTTCAAGCTTTGTAGCAGAGGGAAATCATCCTACTATGCCCTGACTCCTAAATCCTCACGTAGTAGAGGACAATGCCAAGATATAACGGGGACTGTCCTAAGTAGCACAGTGAATGGGTTTTCAACAAAGGGTCAAACTGGTCCACCTCACAACCTCAATCAAGACATGTAAACCTCTGAAGGGGCATGTTGTTGACAATCACTCGCACAATCCGAATTTGAATGCCAACAACCTCGCTTGCCCAGTGCCTGCATTAGTTTCAAACCTTTTCAGAGCTCCCTGGACACCGTTTGCATTGGAATTCGAGGTGCAAAAAGCTCCGGCTCAGGTCGACACCTCACACAGTACGGATGAGGCCACCTCCTGCAAGCTGCATGTTAACTCGGAATGATAAGCGATGGCTTCAGCGCGGCCGCAAGACACGAGACGGAGTATCCCCAACTAGGAGCTCTCAGCGCTCCACTGATCCTTGGAATTGACGTTGGCGTGTGCGCGCTCCCCATATTCCTCGTGGTCTTCTCTACACGTGGAAGACACGAGGTACGGAGTCCAGGTACAATACCCCGTAGGTCAATGCGATAACAGTCCGATTACTTATCTTCAACACCCGTGACGAGGTGCCCGTGCGGCGGGTCGGTCGACTGCCCCAAGTGATGCTTAGGGCCTCGAATTTGGGTTCAGGCCAAGGGCCGGGGGGACGAGCCCGCGGCGTTGGGGCCAGTTTGTGCTTTTTCTTTGGGCTCAAAGTAGCCAGTGGGTGCCAGTAGCGTAGTTTGTGTGAGATGATGTTGATCGCGAAGACGTCTTTATCAATCGACCGACGATCATGCCACGCCAACAGGAATAGGGGACAGACAAGGTACAAGTGACCCTGTACGGAGTATTCGTGCCTTGGAGCTCGGGAATGGCAGGCCCATTATGCTGTCAGACTTCCCAGTCCCCATCCCATGTCTTCAGGTCCACCCATTACTGCACAGCATTGGTGATATTATTGGGTGTCTCATGGTTCAATGGGAGCAATTCGTGGGGAGATTGACGAACGACCCGATGCGCAGGACTCTGCAGGCACCGCGCATGGCCTGGAACCACGCTTGCAACTCTGTGGCGGTCTGCCCATGGTGAACAATGGGACTTCCCGGGCGTGCCAGCGACGCGGCGTGTGGCTGCCAATTGCGCGTTCACACCTTCTCTCCAATCTTGTGCAGGGTTCCTGCCCCCTGAGAGCTTGGGACATTACTTATCGACACTAACTACAAGCAGGTGATTTCCAGGCCTCAGTCGTCCTTTGCCTCTAATATCGCATCTTCGCTAAATCAACGAACCATTGACTCCATCTCTCGGGAATGACCCACGATAATGCGAGCTTCGCGAACCCACCATCCACAATGCTATCACCACCCACCACTGCGGTGCTGCTATTCAAACGGGGGTGGCAATGGTCCCTCAGTTCTTGTTTCTTATCACCGTCCTTGCCAGTCCTTCAAACAAAGCTACTTGTCTCCTTCTGTTTGGAACACTTGTGCAATTTATATCATTCTGGCCTATTCGTTATCCCATCTCTCGAAACTCACCATGTTGTCGATCACTATTTTCCATTCACGAAGATTCCGTCCCTCCTACTGAATTTTACTTGGTTTGTAACGCACGAGGACTGAACACCGACGTCATCTGAGGCCAACGGGCCTGACATCTCAACCTTTCAGCCAAAATGACCTCCTTCGCGGCAGAGTCGTACATTTGGTATGGCTTTACCATCGCTATGGTGTTTGCGCGAATGTGAGTGATACTCTCTCGATGCCCCTTTTGTATAAATATGTTGTTCGATGTGCTAAACCAGCCAGGGTTGCGCGATTACTGCATTTCAAGTCTGTACTTCGGCTCGAGATCGAAGATTGGATAATGCTCTTTTTGACTGTAGGCCTTATCTTGCCACAATAGCTGGGTTTGATGCTGATGGTGCTAGTGCCTCTACACCATCCTCATTGTATTTCTCAACATCGACCTCAAAGTCAGCACCAACCTCATTGATCCAGCACACCCTGTGGAATTGACACCCCAGGAAATCGATGAGCGAACTTGGGGTAGCAAAACCATCCTCCTTGTCGAACAATGCATGTGTGCTGTTCAATGGGGCACCAAAGCATGTCTCTTGCTGCTCTACTGGCGACTCACACAAAATCTGAAGCAGAGTCTTATTGTGAAATGCGCCGCCGTTTACGTTGCGGGCACCTATGTGATTATGGAGATTCTCTATTTTGGAGTCTGGTGTCGACCGTTCCACGACTATTGGCAGACACCAACCGACAACAAGCAATGTAACACAGCCCTCCATCACCTCATTACGAACCTTGTATTCAATCTCACAAGCGACGTTCTGATCATGTCCATCCCTCTACCGCTTTTCCTCAAAGCACAACTGGAATTCAAGAGGAAGCTTCTTCTGATCTTCCCATTCAGCCTCGGCCTGTTTACCATGCTATGCGCCATCTTGAGCAAACAGAAGAGTTTTACTCAGCCTTACAGTTCCGATTGGGTCTACTGGTACTGCCGCGAGGCAAGCACTGCAATGATTGTTACCAACATGCCCTACAGCTGGGCCCTGCTACGCAGAATCTTCAATCTGAGATCCTTCCTGGGCGATTCGACTGCAGAAAGAATGCAAGCTGGGCAGAGGAGACAAATAAACGGCTACAGCGAAGGGGCAGTCGCATTGAGCAGTGGGTCAAGATCGCGTTCAACAAGCAAAGCAGGAGTGTCCTCAGGGAAGTTCTCTTTGAAAAGGTTGAAGAAAGACGGCACGATCAGCGACCAACACGATGTCTCATACGACCATCATGGACAGCAGGATCTTGGGTTAGCCGAGACTAAAGATATGCACATTCGTGCAGCCCCCGCCGCGAGTATGACCAGTAGTGATGGCTCTATCAAACGGCAGTCTGGAGTGCAACCGACACAACCCACTGACTGGACCCTCGACCGCCTCTACCCCGTGGACGATATCGAAGCTGGGACCTTGAAGACAACTCGACGAGAATTCGGGCCATGACACCCCTGAGCTCTCAGCGCCCTTGCAGCCCGAAGAAAAAGCAAGTTGTACGAGTACTTGGCTTGCCACCGACGAATTTGCTGGCGGATCCTTTCGGTGTTTCATTCGGATTTCGACTATGCATCACTTCAGTTTGCAACCTCGGAGTCGCGGCCAGCGTGTGGGTCTTCTCCAGGAAGAGGAATTTGAGTCAAGGGGGGGAATCAAGGCACCCAGCACGGGTTCTCTAATAACGAAACAAAGGACAGGTTTCCAATCTGACTGGTCTTGGCCGGATTCTGTCGGCCACAAGCGGCGCTCACCCAAAACAGCAAGGTCGGTCTTGGCACTGGGCCGAGCTCTCAAAAAATGACGCAGCAGCAGTCAGAGTTGCTGTCTTTGTCATTTTGCTCGCGAACCATCCAAATTCCATTGTTTACTGACTCACACAACGAATTGTGTAAGAAGCCCAACTCCTCGTCACTCATTTCTTGGAGCGAGGTAAGTTCGATCCTTCACCTCGACTGCATACTCAACGTTCTATGCGACGCCCCTGAGAACGAGCCATGGCTAACCATACACCAGCCGAACCGCACTCAACGCTAGCAAACTATTCCCTTGCCTCCGACCATCCAGATCAACTTTCTCAAAAAGATTCGAAAAACAGCTTGCTAGAGGCCAGTGAGCCCAACTCTATCCAATCTACCCCTATTCCAGATCCGTCCTTTACAAAACAGCAACGAAAGCATGCTGCTATCAGACGCCGGCCAGTCCATGTCGCTGCAAGCATAAATTCTGCAGCGGATGGAGAAGACTCAAACCTCTCTCCTATACCATCTCCGCTACGAATCCGCAAGCCAAACGCCACGCCACAGCTTACTGTCACTGTTCAAATGAAGACGGTCCGTCTGTTGATTGCCTCGTTGGGGAACCCACCGCCTTACCATACAACTCGGCATTCCGCAGGTCATATAATCATAAAGAATATGGTACAGTCTCTACGGCTACCTGCACTGGTTAAAAATAAAACGCTAGGGAATGGATTGGTCAGCGTGGGTGCGGATGCTGGCAGGTCGGAGTTGACCCTTTGGCAGAGCACGAGCATGATGAATGCATCTGGTGCGGGCGTTATGAAAGCCTGGAGACAGTTTACTGCGTTCCACAATGACAAGGACATTGTTACTGGTTTGGTCATCTTGCACGATGAGTTGGAATCGAACCCCGGGACGGTGAAATTGCGTCGTGGCGAGTCAAGCCCTAAAGGACACAATGGCATCAAATCGGTCCAGTCTTCTCTGAAATCAGCCGGACTTCTAAATGCGATGGGCGACAGATTCATGAAAATCGCAATAGGGATTGGTCGACCCATCTCGAGAGAACGGGACGATGTAAGCGCCTTCGTACTAAGCCAAGTCACTCAGGTCGAGAGGGCTAAGCTGGATGCGGCAGCTGAGAGTGCACTTGCAGTCATCCAAAGCGAAATCATCAAGCTTGAGAACAGCTAAGATGATTGGTGACCAGGATACCACAGACTCGACACCACCACTTCACCAGTCTATGTTGTGTCTCTTGTACCAACAGAAGTTTGCCGTCTTGCACTCACCCGATTGCCCCCGATCTTCGTTACCACCATGGCATCCGAGCTCTAGCGGCCCTGAAGTCTTTGCGGGGTTGATTTAGCAAGCAGCTCCATGCTGAGTGTGTTCCAGCCCGGCTGATGGATTGACGTGTACAATTCGTTGACCACTGGTCGGGTTACTATGGATTGGTCCAGGCTTATTCGCGCCCTGCCATCCTGCACTCAAGGTGCAAATGATCCCAGAAGATTGACAGATTCCCACCGAAGACCTGACATTGCTTGGTCTCGACCTCTTTTGATATACCCAGTTTTCAGAACTTTGTTTGGCGGAGCGCGGCGTTTTACAAGGGAACAGGCTTGTCATCTATATACCAGCGCTAACAATCGGCGGATGTACAGTACAGAATCTCGATGTCTTATAAGTCAATAATGATGATGAGCTTTCATGTAGATGTGAGAATCTTCAAAGCACTCCCCTCGTTTGTGCAACACGCCCCTGTCTCCATACGCTTCTGCTCCCGAAGCGCGCTAAACCCCCTCCCGAGTGCTCGGATCACTCAGGCGCACCTCCTCTCCCAACCCGAGTGTCTGCAAGGCTTGCGCCCCTATCCATGGGAGCATCTCGCTCAACGGCTCGAATCTCGAATGCTATGCATCTCATTGATGAATTGAGCTCCTCGTTCTATAAACACTTAGCAATAGGGAGTTACTCCACCATAGCTTCGTCGAGTGACCAACTTCGGGGAGAAGCAGGCATCGCGATATAATAGGATCAAGGGCACCAGGGCATTGGCGTCATAGTGAGCAGTTATCTTGGCGTCGAAAGTGCGGCTGCGTACGATCACTCCATCCCTAGGCTCCTTTCTGCACGAGGTGGAGGGGAGGCTGTGTGGGCCTCTCTCCATATGGACATGAAACGTTTCTCTTTCTCTCGAAGCTTTGGAGGTCTTGGGTACGTACATGGCACTGATTTTTAGCTAGGAGTCGGTCTTTCGTCTCCTCCGCTAGATTCTAGTCGTGAACGACAAAAAGACAGAAGTTGGAATGAAATTATTGCAAACGAGTCAAAAGGGCAGATCTAATGGGAAACCCCCCCCCCTGCTTCCTCAGAGTTTGGACTGTGGCGACGGCTTTGGCTCCATGATGGTCTCCATGACGTGCTTCCACTCTTCGGCGAGGATTGGGTGTATCGCGCATCCGTCGTAACTGACTCCAAACTTGAGGATTCCGTTGTCGCCGACCGCGCCGACGAGGAATTCGCCATCTCTTGCTCTTACGGTGGTGTGGAGTTCGCGGAAGTCGGCGGCAATATCTTGGCCGTCGCTCAGCTCTCGGGTGTTAAATTTGCCTGATGATATGATGGCACCTCGTGGCCCGACAGAGCTGACACCGCAGGTGGCCAGCGTCGATCCCATCTTAGCAGGATACTCGCCTTGGATGTTCCAGCCTCGTTTCCGACCTTGCACGCTTTTGTTTTCAAGGCGTTCCATGGTGGCCAGGTACAACATCGGCAATAGTTGATCAGGACTCCTCGAACCTAGCACGGCCTTTGCATGGGAATTGCGAGGGCGTTTCTGGTACTGCCGTAGTTGCCGATGTGCTTGTTTGCCTAGTAATCGGAATCTCCCTTCGAAATCCAGGTCGCTCGTGAGAAACGGCAAGGCGATGCCTTCACTGAATGCTAACATTAAACTGTCCTCTTTCCCCGTCGTTGGAGTTCCGTCCAGCAGAGGTCTTGGGTTTACCGGAAATGATCCGACGAACGGTAGGCGATCACGCGCCGGGATATCTGGGTTTCGTTTCTCCTCAAAGAGCATCATCACCAGGGCCACAAGAGCAAAACAGCCGCTTCCTATGCTGATGCGTGCTTCTCGACACAGTTTTGCTAACCTTTGCGACGAATCTGCACTGAGAGTTGGCCGGATAGGATAGGTGTTCAAAGGTGGCACTCGGGAGTAATCAAGAACACCGGAGAATTTGGGTGGCAAGGCCTCTGGTTTAGACAGTGGCTTGCTTCGTCGCAGAGGGTTTTGAAATGATTCAGGTGGTGGCTTCTTCGTGTGGCGGAGAATCCTACTTATGAGCCAGGCCCATCTCCTCCTTGCTGGGTTGCTACCCATTGACGGGTATAAAGACTCTTGTGCTGGAGGCAGACGAGGCACCGTGGACTTTAGACAAATCTGTTTTGCATCGTTGCTCAACTGCTGGGGTGGCCGATTCAGTAGGCTGATAAACGAAGACATCCATCGCATGGTGGTGAGTCCATCACTAATCTCATGTCCTGTAGTCATGATGAATCGGGCGTCATACATACCATGTCCTTTCGAGACCAATGGCATAACATAAAACCTACTCAAGGCTGAGAATGGATCGAGGCAACGCGAAGAGTTCAAGGTGTGGACAAAAAATTCATCGGGCCCTGCAGTGGGATAGTGATCTTCGACGAAGACCACGTGCTTTTCGGCTTGAGAGCGAATTTGACGTCGGCTCATACTGGGCTCATACACGTAAAGCCACTCTTCAGCGTCACGGCCAGTGACCGATGGTAATACTTCTTTGGCCTGGGCGATTCGAGCCGAAAGAAGAATATGCCGTTGTCTGAAGACAGCCCAGGTTTCCAAGATTCTTTCACGCAAGGCAATTTTCGTGAGCGAAGTCTTCAACTCAACTTGGAGGTCGAAGGTCAAGTCTGCTCGCCCTTCATGATCGATTCCGTCAGTGTTGAACAGACCCTCGACAATTCCAATGCGACGATAGTGCATGAGTCTACCATCTTGCACTGTTTGCCTCCAGTCATGACGGTCAGTGGCATAACTCTCAAGCCAGTTGGCATGGTCTTGTGTTTCCATCAAGTCTCTTCAGATTTGAGACATTCCGAAAAATGATGAGCAGGATCGGTGATGGGGGTGAACCAGTGTCCAATAGACATGGATTGCCGGCTGTGCCGAAGTATACGATGTTTATGGGGATCCCCAGGCTCGAAAGAGAATATTTTCAGAGTGCAGACGGCAACCGCGTATCTGCAGTTTGCTATCTTTTCTTAGGAAGTGCTCAGTTTCGAGACGAAAAAGCCGCATGAGAGGATGAAAGGTGATCGGCTCAACGTTTCGGAAATGACATTCTTCGAAGCCTCAATGGTGCCTTCCCCGCACGGAATCCTCGGGCAATTGCCCGGATAGGAGTATTACCTGTGTAACCAACCCAAGGCATTTGGTTAGGCATACCCCAAAACGGAATACTTGGGATCGACATCTCACTCGACTGTCGGAGACTCAACACCATGTTCAGACATTTTCCATGATGGGCAATTGGGAATAAACGTTTGCAACTCTTTTTGCCTTATTTTATGTTTGGCGTGGTACAATCAAATACCTATCCAGTAAAGACTTAACCTCGTCGATTGGCAAAGCATCCACATGTGCACCATTATACCCGGTTAAACTTTCGGCTTTGCACATAGCGTTTAAGATGGCCTCCTCGGTTGCCTCCGACACCGCGTAGAACAGCGAATCAATTGTCTCGTTCTTGAGAGTCTCCACCGGTTGTGTTTCTAGCTTTGGCAGATATGCAAAGCCGTTCGATGCCTGCGCTAACTCGTCCGGTGAAGTTCCTGTCGAGAAGGCTAGGAAAATCTCACCCGAGAAGTTTCGTCCGGCTGCATGGCCCCCGACCTGCTCTGAGGTTAATGCTGGATCTGAAATAGGAATTGGGTGAGCGTGAAATTTTACCTGCGTGACCCCCATCCCAGCATGCTGGGCGATGCGTCGTAATTGATGAGGCAGCAATGGAGCATCCGTCCTATAATTATGTAAGCGACTTTGGTGAGGAGACTCCCATATGCTCAGACTCACGCGATCACGACGATGATACCTAGCTTATGTCAGTCGTACCTTCATTTTGATATAATTCAATGCAGGCACTTACTTCCCTCGACCGCCTTTCCACCTGCGGGCAGCGTTTGCTTAGGCAGGAGACCACTCGCCTTGCTCTCTGCGAGCAGCGCACCAACAGGGACATTCCCAATCCTGAGATCTTCCTTCTTGCCATAATTGGCTTGGACCAGGACTCCAAGGGTGTAGTCACGGCCGTCCCCAGGTACGATACGGGAGCTAGTCCCTGTCCCGCCCTTATGACCGTGGCATATCATTGCCGTGCCCCCTCCATAGTTCCCTTCTTGCACCTCTGTCTGAGTTGAGGCTGCTGCTATGGCCTCATTTACCACATCGCGGTCAATGATTGACGCAGTAATATCATTCAGTAGGCCGTCGTAAGTCTCTCCAACGATAGGGATGGTGAAACGTCGTAGGGACTCAAAATACTCTTCGCCTCTCAAGCGTGCTTGCTCCATGCCCCAAAGGAACAGGCCGTCATAAACTTTCCCAACGCTGAGGGTGTTTGTGATCGCGATCGGCTAAGTTGGTTAGTATAGTTCCACATTTTTGGAACACGAGTGATTACACTGCGCAAAAATCCCCATTCTTTCAAACAATGACACCCTGTTAGCTCCCCGACACCGTTGAGGTTATGTGTGGCTCCATAGCAAGGCTTGAAGTAAGTATCCACAGGATCACGTGGAAAGATGATGGTAACCCCCGTATGGATGTCCGGATCTCGATGGATTGTGGCCTGGCCAACACGGAGTCCTGCAAGTGAAAATGTTATTGGGATACTCTTAACATTTTCAGAAAGAATTGAACTTACCTTCAACATCAAGTATTGAATTTTTTGCACCGGTGGGAAATTTCCCAGGGCTGTAGCCCAAATCCCGTACTCTTGGTCGCTCGACCTTCTTTTCACTTTGCTGTTCCAAACCTTGATTCATTTTCCACATGTTAGAGCATATCCAGAGGCTCTAGAGTCTAGCCATATCGATTTCTCTTTTAAACGATTCCATTATACTGGCTGCCTGAATTCATACGGACCAATGACGCAATATGTAATGTAGGGGAGCCGTATAGCGTTACATTGGACAGCAATTTAGGTAGCTCATAACGAATGGTGCATGATGTTGTTGATAAGCGATTTACATCGCACGGGTCTTTCAGAGTGTGCACATGAAGGGTCTTTCTGCGTCGATTTATACTTACCACTCACGAGGTAAACCGCACACCGATCGAACACTCATAACCCATTCTCTGAGGGTGCCTCTATCCCAGGAGACCCCTCATCCAACGTATGACGTATCCATCACGTGATAAGTCAATTGTAGGGGCAACCAATAATATCTAATAGCAGAGTTTGTCCCGAACAAAAGGGGAAGTGGCGTCGGCTTGGCATCCGAAATTATTCGGCCAAATACATGCTTCTTTCTACATCATGCGACTCAACCACTCCTCTTTCACCAGGCTTTCTGCTCCTCAACTTGCACAGGCGAGGCTGTTTGTGAAAGCTTCACCAGTGCCGTGGCGTTTTATTCTTGAATGAGCCATGACTTCGGTCTCTCCCTCACGTCGGTCCGGTAGCGTTAAAGCTGCCACCAAGGTCCGTCGGCCAGTGGCGTGCAATCATTGCCGGGCGAAAAAGATACGATGTATGCCCGCAATGGTCCCAAATCTGGTCGGTTCTAGTCGTACTTATACTCGCTTTAGGTAATGGCACTGTTCCATGTAGCAATTGCCTAGATCGTGCCAAGGAATGCACCATCAGCGTAAGAAAGGGCCGTCGGCAGATCCACGACAGCAGGGCCTCGGGTTTTCTTAACCATGCCACTATTCCGCCAGGAAGCCCTTCAGCACCACAGAAACACGTTGCAGACAGTATCGCTCATCGGAATACAGTTCCCTCGGAAAGTCCTATCAGTACCGATCACGCTGCGGCAGCACAGGCTACAGGACAGCTAGTCAGTCGTGACGTTGCCCTCGAGACCACCGTAAGTCCGTCATGTAACTCGTAGGCGCTATTTCCATGAGTTATGAGAGCATGTTGAAACGGTGCCTTGAGCTGAAGTCATTTGCGTCCCTCAATTACCCTGCCCAAAGGTTTAAGGGGATCAAACACAAAGCCAATGCTTTATAGGATCATGAAACGGAAACTGGCCAGCATCACACGCGGCCCACTGGCAGTAGTTCACAGTCCATAATCTTTGTTCATCATCAGATCGATGGTGTAGAGATGCCTTCTCAACGCCAGCATGAGCCAGCTCCAGATGTTGTCGATGCCGCTGTGGTTGAACAAGACGAGAGCAGTATTTATGCCACAGATGCAGTGAGTTTCCTTGTGGTCCAAATCCATCATGCCGCTCTCGCGGAAGACTAATCTGCCCATTCATGCAGCTGAATGTTGAGTACTACAGTAAGACTCCTACTCATAATTACATCAACGCTGAATTTCACGGCCCTAATTGTCCATGGAACAGGTCCTCGGAGCTTTTTGTCTTTTTCATCCCAGCCTGGAGTGAACTGGATCAATTCCAAGGTAAAATCGCCGGAGTTTTCAAAGTTGGCGATGCGAATTGTCATGTCCTTAGCAAGAATGCTGAAGATGAGCCGTACGCCATCAACTGCACGTGCACCAGAGCCCGCTCCAGAGATTGCGTGGGAATACACCAAAGGTAGGAGAGTAGCTCTCTTGACGTGCTTCCAGTGTCAAAGTACCTAGAGTTTTGACTTACAATTTCAACTTTATAAAGCCTATTTTGAAGAAGCGCTCGATGCAAACTTTGGCATTGTCGAGCGATCTTGGTTTGAGTCTCGGCTCCGTGCGCATTTCCTTGGCGAACTGCCGGATGATAAGTCGTGGTACGCATTGCGCAACGTACTATGGGCAATAGGATGTCGAATAGCGCTCTCGAAATCATCCGGCTTGAGCTTTCGAGAAATTTCGAATGCTGCTGGAGACTTGTTCGAGAATGCGCTATCTGTGCACACAGAGATTCAACTTCTGCGTGCCTCTGTGGTGGGGGTGCAAGCACTGATTCTAATGGTACCGACTCCCGTGGAAGATTGATATTGCTGGAACTGAGCCTGACAAACATATCCTTACAGGCATATTACAGCGAAGGTATGGGTAGGGTGTCACTGCAATACATTTTGTGCTCCAATGCAATGCGCATGGCCTGCTCAAAAGGCTTACACAGAAGGCCTCCACGATCCTGGAACACCCCGCGTCATGAAGTGCGGCATAGGAACTGGATGTTCTGGTCCATATATTGCCTCGAGAAACAAATCTGTACAAGATCGGGTCGCCCATCGGTATGCACACTTGTCCCAAGCAATCATGAAGTCTTTGCCTGACTGGATACCTACTCACTAGGTGATGGATGACGATGAAATTGACTGTCTAGTGCCAGACCAGGCATTGGATAGCGATCCTGGGAGCACAATATATTGCCGCTTACTTACTGAGATGATGCAAATCTCATCCGAAGTCAGGAAGCGCCTCGGCACCCCACGTGCTTTGAAACAGACTCCAGAACAATTGTTCGATATTGTTCACGACTTGACTAAGAAGCTCAACGACCTGAAGGACTACGCCTCGCAGCAATATAGATTCACCCTCGATCGCCCCCTCGACACTTTCCGGTTGCCAGAAGTTGGTCTAACATTGCGTCAAGCCCAGTCGCTACAATCTCATTACTTCTGTCTTGTGCTGGATATAAATACCCCTTTAACATATCCTTGGTCAGGTCTTCGATTACGTGTAGAGCAAAGTGCATCTGCTCTAGCTCATATTGAAATCTCATGCAAAGCTGTCGCACAGATATCCCGGTCGGCGATCCTTGCAACTCGGCACATTCATATCGATGCTAGTTGCCCCGCAATGTAGGTTTTCCCTGTGTATTGGGTGGAACCAGTCTGCTCTTCAGAAGACGAGGCCTATCGAAATATGTGGCATCCATGGCTAACAACATGGCAGAATTGGCTATTATACTCCAGCGTACGCCTTCATTAACCTATTCGTTCAAATACTGCAGGATGCAAATGCACCGACAACAAATTCAGATTTGAGACTTCTAGGTGAGGATCACCTTTTATCCCCATTTCCTGATTGACCAGTTGCGTGCTTATGGTGTCTCTGATATCCAAGGTTTGAGTTCGATGATAGCCCTTCAAGATACTGATAGCTCGATTGCAGATGTGCTACTTGGATACGTCTCCAACGTCGAAGTTGTTACAGATCTAGAAGTAACACTCTCATTTGTGCGGGAGATGTGCCAGTTTGCAAGGCAGGTGGTAGACCATAACAGCAAAATCAAAGACAGCCAAACCAACAATCTCCCTGCGGCTAACGAGAACCTCGATATTCCCAATTTGCCGTCACATCCTTCGTCATGGAATCAAGACCTAGAATTTAATGTAAGTGCCACTTTGTACTCTCATCTTCATCGAAGCCAGAGGCTTAAGCCTCTTTTTCAAACATTACCTAGGTTGCTAGCAGCAACTGATAAGCATGGCTACAGGACAACGACTTTCTCGGTGTATTTGGGGATGACACTTTCGAAATGTGGAACACTCTACTCCCCTTTACTGATACAGATGATAATCCATTCTAGCATCTTGTGTAAAATCGTTTTGGGACGAGCAGAGCACATATTATGCATAAGATCTGGATTCTTAGAGACCTAGTTGCTTGCTTCATCTGATTGCGGATTGAATGAGAGATGCATTCACTAGGGTGGGAACAATATGCATTAACAGTGATAGCAGTGGTAATGTTAGTTTATCCCCACTGCCATCATTTAATTCGTTCAAACTGCTAAGATTCTTGCTCTTCACCGTGCCCGCTACCCCAGCCCCCTATGAACGAGAATTGAAGTCTAATTTTGATGGGGCCTTGATTCCTAGGAGCTGTTCTGCGTTTTTATAGGCGATGAGATCGAGTTGGTCCTGGTTCAGCAAGCCGCTACTCTCGAGCTCTGCAAACCATTTGAGACCTTGCTCGTTTGTCGTGAAAGGGTAGTCAATACTATACATGATGCGATCGACTTTGGTATTACCCAGGATACAGCGAATAGGGTCCAGACTCCAGCACGCCGAAGTCGTGATCCATATGTTCTCGTCCCACACCTCGCGGAAGGGTCGATCACGGCGACCCATGATTAACTCTTGATCACTGATCCGCTGAAGCATGAAAGGCATCATCTCCCCAAAGTGACCCAGAATTATCTTGAGCCTGGGAAACCTATCAAAGACTCCAGCAGCATGCAATCGAAGCACGTGGACGCCCACATCACTGTGCCATCCCCACATGGCACCACCTATGACAGTAGCCGACCGCATTGGATAGTTGCCCGTGTAGGTTTGTGCAAGCAGCTCCTCTGTCGGCCAAGAAGGATGTAGATAGATCGGCACGCCGAACTCTTCCGCCTTTTTCCAGAAGACATCGTACACTTCGCCATCGTAGAATCTAGCTCCAACGGAGACCTTGTTATCAATGAGAGCACCCACAAAGCCAAGATCTTTGATTGACCGCTCGAGCTCGCCTGCAGCGGCCATCGGGTCTGCCATGGGAAGTACGGCGAACCCAGCGAATCGCAGGCTGGATTCTTCGGATTTGGATATTTCTTTGGCGAGTTGGTCGTTTCCTGCGCGGCAAGCCTCGAGTGATGGAGTGTCTGCCGCGCAGTGCGATATGACCTGAAGAGAGACTTTCCCTTGATCCATTTCCTTCAAACGTAGCTCTCCAGCGTCGAACAGCCGATCCAGTGCTCCAGGCCATTTGGAGATGCCAACTTTCAGAGAACCCTCGAAGGAGTCGAAGATCGCCTTCGAGTAGTAGTGCTCCTCGAGCGCAATTAGTGGTGGAGTCATCTTGATGCGCGCGCTTGGTCCTATCTTGTCAGGCTTTGTGGCTATAGCAGACAAATTGTAGATATGACAAAATAGAAGGATAGACCTTTTCTTTACGCCCCAGCAGTTCGTTTGTTCGGGAAATACTGGAGTGATACACTCTCAAATTGTTGACTTCCCCCAGCCGGCTTTTTGATCTCGAAATATTCGGCATTCGTTTTTAGACCCCTGGCAAAGCCACGGAAGCGGCTGCTACTATTCGGGCCGGAAAGTAAGGATGCGCCTGTTCAAAGCACTGAGATCTGTATTTGCATTCAGCTGATTAACCAGAATACGTTCAATAGCCAGCCGTGATTTGGGGTAAGTGATCTGCCTAACCATGGTGCAAGTTAATATCGCAATATTTCTATTTCCGAGGCAGGATTCATTCTTTCAGCCTTCCTGCTTCATTTCTCCCACGCTCTTGACTAGTCTCGCGCAGTGTCTACTGTCATCATGTCGCCCCCTGTAGCCATCGTAACAGGCGGTTCGTCCGGTATCGGTGACGCTCTAGTCAACCACCTTGTCTCCTTGAACTGGAGAGTTGTTATAGGAGACATGCAACCACCAAAAGAGTCCAACCCGAATGTTTTGTTCGTTCAAACCGACATCTCCTCTTGGGAGCAACAAGCGGAACTATTCCAAAAAGCGTACGCGTGGGGAAAGCGACTGGACTTCTGCGCATTAAATGCCGGTATCGATGACCGCGACAACATATTCAACACTCTCTCATACGATCTGAACAACCCACCGTCGCAACCGAACACAGCGGTTTTCTCGGTGAATGTTATTGGGACGTACGTAAAACCTGACCTTCCCTTCCAGCCTGTGTCTCACTCTTCACGTACAGCGATAAATTGGGACTATTTGACTAAACTATGGACTCCAATCATACAGATACTATGGTGTGAAACTTGCGGCTCACTATATGACCTTACCATCAGCTCCGGAGGGTGGCAAGCGAAAGCCAGGCGGCAAGATCGTGATCACCGCTTCGGGGGGAGGCATTTTCCCTCTTCCCGCCATCCCCCAGTACACGGCGAGTAAACATGCTCTGGTCGGCCTCGTCCGTGCTCTTGCACAGAATCCGGCCTCGGTCGCAGCTAGAGTGCGCATCAATTCTATCTGTCCTGCGATTGTCGACACCCCCGGTCTCCCACGCGGGCTAGTGGAAAAGCTCCCTCCCGATCAAATCACTCCAATGAGCACAATAATACAGACCTTCGATGCTTTGGCTGATTTTGGGAATGTTGGGGACGAGAACTGGGTCGAGGTTGGGCTCGTTGGGGAGACAGTGGAAGCGAACGTCCATGAACTGATTTGGCACAAGCCTCCACAGCGAGCGCCGGGGACAACGAACAAATTTGTCAGAGAAAATGGAATACTAGCGGTCGCGGAGGCTTATAGGGAGAAAGCACTTCAGGATTAAGCTGCCAAATATTGAAAATAATTGATTGTGTATATATGAAGAGTCGCCTGATAGGCTTCTAGCATGCCAGTGCCCAGAGCAGTCAATTCATGTGTCTGATTCGGTAGTAACGTCGCTCTTTCGATCATATTACCGACATTATCTAGCATGAAACTAGCCATTATCTCGAGACGAGTCGTTTTTGAATTTACGGATGATCCTAAATTGACTTTTTTGTCCCAAACAAAGCTCAAAACTCTACCTGAAGGGCAGCTAATGGAGAAGCTTATGGCATCCATTTTAATATCGAGGAATCTCTCGCATTGGGCTACCCTCCCATTGGGTCTGTGCAACAGTGCATCAGAGAAAAGATTATTTGGATACAGGATCGATGCCTTGCGGCCTTTACGACTAGCGTTACACGACTCATCTATTCAATGTTGCAGCCCTACTCGCCACGTTACAAGGAGCCGGCGCTTTCGAGGGTGGGTCAGTCATCTTTCATTCTCCTGAAGGCTCCATCAATAAGTGATCATGGTAATTAGACATGCTCACTGGAGACAATGTAATCGGATTAAGCCTGCTGGTGTCGAGCGCTATTGCGCGCAAATCCCACAGGGACCTTCTCATCCGCAGCTCTGACAGCCGTATGATTGGTAAAGTATGGCGAGGGATCCAGAACCCAGAGGGACACCACACATGCGATGATAAAAAAGGGAATTGATGCGTACCACACGTATGCAAAAGCGTCACTATATCCCCAACGAACAGCTTGTCTGCCGGCCACTATGACGTCTCCTGGGAATGGTGCCAGCTTTGCAGGAATTCTAGACTGAAACGCAGCGATGAGCTTTCCCACATCACTGGCGGGAAACCCCAGCGGGATAACAGCCTCTGAAACCGTCTTTCGAAGAGTTATAGGCAGTCGATCGTTAAGAATCGTGTTGAAGATGGTGCTTCCAACTGCACCACCGAGATAACGCATCGCGCCTTGCAGGCCGAATGCGAGACCAATGTCTCGTTGCGGCACGTGTAGACCCACTGTGACGTACCC